>JADMIO011204669.1_pt1 | contig 28611 bp, 36 predicted proteins | sample 8958161 | NCBI WGS metagenome assembly JADMIO01 (sample SAMN16585339, study PRJNA669376) | soil metagenome | isolation source: Crop rotation soil | place: USA: Cullars Rotation, Alabama | collected 2011 | reverse complement strand
CGCGACAACTTGTCCACGTGGAATTCTAAGCTTAGGATCCCAATGTGCTGGAAAGAAGCGCCACAAGCAGCGCCAGGGCTGAGGGGCTAGATGGCGCGCATTGCCGGAGTCAACCTGCCTCTGAACAAGCGTTCGGAGATCGGGCTGACCTACATCTATGGGATCGGCCGCTCCACCGCCAACAGCGTGCTGGCCAAGGTCGGGATCAGCCCCGACACGTACGTGCGCGACCTCACCGAGGACGAGGTCGTCAAGCTGCGCGACCTGATCGACGAGACGCTCACCGTCGAGGGCGACCTGCGCCGCGAGCGGCTCCAGGACATCAAGCGCCTGCAGGAGATCGGCTGCTACCGCGGCCTGCGCCACCGCCGCGGCCTGCCCGTGCGCGGGCAGAACACCAAGACCAACGCCCGCACGCGCAAGGGCCCGAAGCGCATGCAGGTCGCGGGCAAGAAGAAAGCGGGCAAGAAGTGACGGTGGCGCGACCCGGTCGGCGCGGCCGGCGACCAGCGGACGGGCGCGCCTGATGCCCCCCGCTCCGAAACGCGCCCGCGGACGGCGCAAGCCCAAGAAGAACATCCCGGTCGGCCAGGCGCACATCAAGACGTCGTTCAACAACACGATCGTGTCGCTGACCGACACCCAGGGCAACGTGATCGCCTGGGAGTCGGCGGGTGGCGCGGGCTTCAAGGGCTCGCGCAAGTCGACGCCGTTCGCCGCGCAGGTGACGGCCGACGCCGCGGCCCGCAAGGGCCTCGAGCAGGGGTTGCAGAAGGTCGAGGTGTTCGTCAAGGGGCCCGGCTCCGGACGCGAGACCGCGATCCGCTCGCTGCAGGCAGCCGGGCTCGATGTGACCGGCGTCAAGGACGTGACCCCCCAGGCCCACAACGGGTGCCGCCCCCGCAAGCGGCGCCGCGTCTAGGAGCCGAGACAGATGGCACGCGACACAGCGCCACAGTGCAAGCAGTGCCGCCGCGAGGGGCAGAAGCTGTTCCTCAAGGGCGAGCGCTGCCTGACCGACAAGTGCGGCGTCGAGCGGCGGTCCTATCCGCCGGGCGAGCACGGGCGCGGGCGCATGAAACAGAGCGAGTACCGCGTGCAGCTGCGCGAGAAGCAGAAGGCCCGCCGCTACTACGGCGTGCTGGAGCGCCAGTTCCACGGTTACTACGTCAAGGCCTCGCGCCAGCCGGGGATCACCGGTGAGAACCTGCTCGCGCTGCTCGAGTGCCGGCTGGACAACGTGCTCGTGCGGCTCGGCTTCGCGGCTTCACGGCGGCAGGCCCGCCAGCTGATCCGCCATGGCCACTGGACGGTCAACGGCCGGCGTGTGGACATCCCCAGCTATCAGGTGCGCGCCGGCGACGTGATCGCGATCAAGGCCGGCACGCCGGCTACGCAGGTGGTCAGAGACGCGACCGAGCTGACCGGGCAGATCCCGGCCTGGCTGCAGGCCGACCACGAGTCGCTCACCGCCAAGGTGCTGCGCAAGCCGGAGCGGCGCGAGGTCGCGGCTCCGGTGCAGGAGCAGCTCATCGTCGAGCTGTACTCGAAGTAGAAGCACCCTTTCCGCGGCCCGGCGATGGCCGCGCCCGACAGCCGGCGCCGCGACGCGACGCCGGTGCGACACCAAAACGACGTTAGGACTCTCATGCTCGACTTCCAAATCCCTCGGATCACAAGCGAGTCGGTGGAGCAGAACCGTGGCACGTTCACGATCGAGCCCCTCGACCGCGGATTCGGCTACACGTTCGGCAACTCGCTGCGGCGCGTCCTGCTCTCCTCGCTCGCCGGGGCGGCGGTCACGAGCGTGCGGATCGAGGGCGTCGCGCACGAGTTCTCGACGATCCCGGGCATCAAGGAGGACGTCACCGACATCGTCCTCAACCTGAAGGGCGTCGTCTGCCGCATGCACTCCGACGCGAGCGAGGTCGAGGCCCCGCTGGTCGTCACCGGGCCCGGCGACATCACGGCCAAGGACATCGACCTGCCCGCCGGGGTGGAGATCCTCAACCCCGGCCTGCACATCGCGACGCTCGAGAAAAAAACCAAGCTCGAGCTGTACATGACGATCGGTCGCGGCCGCGGCTACCGCCCGGCGGAGGAGAACAAGTCGGCCGACCAGCCGATCGGCGTGATCCCGATCGACTCGATCTTCTCGCCGGTGCGCCGAGTGACCTACGACGTCGACCAGGCCCGCGTCGGCCAGAAGACCGACTTCGACAAGCTCACGCTCGACATCGAGACCGACGGCTCGATCGACCCGCAGGCCGCGCTGCGCGAGGCCGCCGAGCTGCTGATCTCGCAGCTGGCGATCTTCACCGACGCCGACCGCATCCAGGAGCTTCGCGCCACCCCCGGCGGCCAGCTCGACGGCCACGGCCTGACGGTCGGCCCCGGCGGCGCCCCGGCGGCGTTGCAGGGCGAGGAGTTCGGCATCCTGATCGAGGAGCTCGAGCTCGGCGTGCGCAGCTACAACTGCCTCAAGCGGGCGGGCATCCAGACGGTCGGCGACCTGATCTCGAAGTCCGAGGCGGAGCTCAACGCGATCCCGAACTTCGGGAAAAAGTCGATCGACGAGGTCATCGAAACGCTGCACGCCCGCGGCCTGAACCTCCGCCAGGACTAGAATCCCGCGGCGATGCGCCACCAGAAGACCCGCAACAAGCTGAGCCGCGACTCGGCGCATCGCAAGGCGCTGCTGATGAACCTGTCCAAGGAGATCATCGAGCACGAGCGCATCGAAACCAGCGCCGCCAAGGCGAAGGCGGTGCGCCCGGAGATCGAGAAGCTGATCACCCTGGCCAAGCGCGGCGACCTGCACGCCCGTCGCCAGGCGCTTTCGTCGCTGTCACAGGACAAGTTCGCCGTGCACAAGCTGTTCGCCGAGGTCGCGCCCCGGTACGCGGAGCGCGACGGCGGCTACACGCGCATCCTCAAGCTCGGCCCGCGGCGCAGCGACTCGACCGAGATGGTCTTCATCGAGCTCGTCTGAGCCGCCCGCGCGGCGCTGCGGTGCGGGGGCCCGCCAGGCGCGATGGTCACCAAGCTCACGATCGAGTACGACGGAGGCGGCTTCGCGGGCTGGGCCAGGCAGCCCGGTAAGCGGACAGTCCAGGAGGAGCTCGAGCGGGCGCTGCAGACGATCCTCGGCGAGCAGGGCGACGACGGTCGTGCGCTGAAGCTGAGCGTCGCCGGGCGCACCGACAGCGGGGTGCACGCCTGGGGCCAGGTCGCAAGCTACGCCCACGAGGCGGTCGACCCCGCGCGGATCAACGGCCTACTCGACAGTGACGTCGCGGTGCTGGCGGCCGAGCCCGCGCCGGCCGGGTTCGACGCCCGGCGCGACGCGGTCAGCCGCACCTACTGCTACCGGGTGCTGGCGCGGCGCACCCGCAGCGCGTTCGAGCGCGATCGTGCCTACTGGTGGACCGGCGCTGTCGACCGCGGCGCCCTGCGCGCGTGCGCGCAGGCGCTGGTCGGCCGTCACGAGTTCACGGCCTTCACGCCTAGCGAAACCGACCACAAATGGTTCGCCTGCCGCGTGCAGCGCGCCGACTGGCAGCTCGACGGCGAGCTGCTCGAGTTCTGGATCGAGGCGGACATGTTCCTCCGTCACATGAACCGCGTGCTGGTCGGGACGATGCTCGAAGTCGCCCAGGGCCGGCGCAGCGTCGAGCAGTTCGTGCAACTGCTGGACGGCCGGCCGCGCTCGGAGGCGGGGCGGACGGCGCCGGCTCACGGCTTGGCGCTGGCGAGCGTGGCCTACTGACCCGCCGCTGCGCAGGGCTCAGGGTTCGGCGGCGCCTTCGCAGTATTCGTGTTCTTCGCTCGCTTTCTTGGCGAGGCTTTCGCGGAACAGCGTCGCGCCCGTGCCGTTCTGGACGATGAGTTCCGCCGGCACCGTTGCGAACACGCCGAAGACCAGCGCGCCGTGGGCATGCAGGCGGGCCGGGATCGAGACCCGGGTCAACGGCACCAGCCCGGTCGCGGTGCGCGCGAGCACGGACTCGCCCGGCGCTTTGAGCACGCCGTAGACGATCGCGTATTCATGGGGCGGGCATTCGGCCTGCAACGACGGGTTGAACGTGGCGATCTGTGCGCGTCGCTGCGCCGACAGGCGGCCGGTCGTCAGTTCGATCCTGCCGGATCGCGAGCTGCCGCCTTCGAACGGGCCCGAGCTCTGTTCGACCTGCAGCTGCACGTCGAAGAACGTGTGGCGGCGATCGACGTGGACCTGCACTGCTTCGATCGTGAACGGGATGCCGCCGGGCGTCCTGCCGTGGACCAGCGGGGTGAACGTCGGGCCGCTCGCGAAACCGGGTTCCGCTTCGCGGCAACCGCGCGGCGATCGAAGTCGCTCGCTGCGTAGCACCCGCCCGTGCGCGTCGAGCTCGCTGAGCGCGACCGGATAGGGCGACGGGCCCTTGACGGCCTGCACATACAGCCCCGCCGGCCCGCCGAGACGCGCCGGGATCGACACGACGTGGGAGGTGATCGTGCTCCCGTTGCTGAGCCGCAGCCGCACGCGCCGCGTGCGCGGCAGCACCGGCGCGTCGATCGTGATCGTGCTGCCGCTGCATCCGACCGAGGGCCCTGACGCCCCGCGGCCCTTCAGGCAGCGCGGGCCGCCCGAGCCCGACGAGCCGTTGCGTTCATGGACCGTGACGTCGATCGAGACTTCCAGCGCGCAGCCGCCGGAGCGCTGCGATGCAGGCTCGACGCCAACCGAGATCGTCGCTCCGGAGGCTGCCCTGATGTGGGCCACCGGGGTCGCGCCTTCCAGCGGGTCGAAGCGTTCTTCCTTGACGCCCAGCGCCTTGTTCAAGCGCAAGAGGGCCGCGTCGACGAGGCGCAGGCGTTTGAGCAGCGCCGGGATCAGCGCCCGCAGGCGGCGCAGCAGCGCGTGCTCGGCGGGCCCCTCGTAGCGGGCGATCAGCAGACGAGGCGGCGAGACGCGCGCTCCGACTTCCGTGGAGGTCTTGGCTTCGGCGAACGTCTTCGAGGCGTCCGACAGCTTGTGATAGCCGCTGCGCGTCCACGCGAGGATGTCGGCACATGCTGCCGGCGCGCTGGCCGAGAGTTCTTCTTCCGCACGCTTGACGCGGCCTGCCACCGCGACAGCCACCCGCGGGTCGCTCCAGCGCAGCGCCGTGACCGTGCGGGCATAGGCGGCCAGCGGGGTACGGTCGGGCTGGTAGGAGGCGACAGCGACCGATGTTTCGATCTCGCGCTTGAGGATCGCCAGCTGGCGGGAGTGCAGCGACATTTCGCCTTCCTCGCGCGGCGTCGGGAAGCCGCGCGGCCCGAAGCCCAGGCCTTCCTGGGGGGCGCCCGACAGCGCGCCCGGGCATTCGCCGGCGAGCTGGTCAGCGCGTGCCTGGGCCGCACCGACAACCGCCGTGCGGTCGGCGACGAGCCCGGCCGCGAGCGTGTATTCGGCCTGCAGGTAAGCGTGGGTCGCGGCCTCGTCGGAGGGCTTGATCTTGCTCACGCGCGCGGTCGCCGGGGCGGCGAGCGCGGCAGCGAGAAGCAGGGCCGACAGCGCCGCCAGCGTCGCGACGGACCGTGCGCGCACGCCGCACACCCTCGCCGGCGCGGCGCCCGAAAGCACCTGCCGCCGCCATCGGCAGCGCCGGCCGGCGCGCCACATCCCCCACAGCACGCGCGCAGCATATCTTCACGCGAGCCGGCACCGGTGGTCCCTATGCTGGCCTTCGGACGATGCTCAACGTGCTGTTGACCAACGACGACGGGATCGAGGCCGAGGGCCTGCAGTCGATGCGCGCCGCCCTGCGCGAGCTCGAGGGCGTGCGCCTGGCGGTGATCGCGCCCGACGGCAACCGCTCGGCGATGGCTCGCTCGATCACGACCCGCCGTCCGTTGGTGGTCACAGAGGTCCCGTTCGAGGACGGGACCAGTGGCTACGCGACCGACGGCACGCCGGTCGACTGCGTGCGCCTCGCGAGCCTCGGGCTGGTCGAGGACTTCGCCGCCGACCTGGTCGTATCGGGGATCAACCACGGCGCCAACCTGGGCGACGACATCACCTACTCGGGGACCGTCGCCGCGGCGCTGGAGGGGGTCGTGCTCGGCCTGCCTGCGATCGCCGTGTCGCAGCAGTCGGGGGCCGCCAAGCTCGACTACCGCTTCGACGGCGGCTTCGGCTTCGCCACCGCGGCCTCGTTCGTGGCGCGGCTGGTCGAGCGGATCGAGGAGGTGCCGCTGCCGCCGCGGACGCTTCTCAACGTCAACGTGCCGGCCCAGGAGCCCGCCGGAGTCGAGGTGACGAGCCTCGGCAAGCGCATATACCGCGACGAGCTCAAGCTCGACGCCGAGGAGGAAGGCTCGAGCCGCTACTGGATCTACGGCACCTACCCCGGCTACCACGACGAGCCCGGGACCGACCTCGCGGCGGTCGCGGCGGGCCGCATCGCCGTGACCCCGATCCACTTCGACCTGACCGACCGCTCAAGCCTGGAGACGCTGCGGGCCTACCCGCTCGACGCGCTGCTCCGGCCGACGGCCGGCGACGCGCAGGCGTGACGCGCCGCGAGCAGCATTGAGCCCGGCCGGCCGCAAGCAGGACCCCGCGGCGCGCGCCGCGGAGCTGCGCAAGGTGCTCGAACACCACGCGCACCTGTACTACGTGCTCGACGACCCCGAGATCGGCGATGACCAGTACGACGCGCTGCTCGACGAGCTGCGCGCGCTCGAGGCCGAGCACCCGGAGCTGCTGACGCCCGACTCGCCGACCCAGCGCGTCGGCGGCGAGCCAGTCGGCCGCCTCGAGAAGGTCAGGCACCTGGAGCCGATGCTCTCGCTCGGCAACGTGCGCTCGGACGACGAGCTCCGCGCGTGGGTGGAACGGATGCGCAACCACCTCGCGCGAGAGGGGATCGACGAACCGACCTTCCGCTTCGTCGTCGAGCCGAAGATCGACGGATTGGCCATCAGTCTCGTCTATCGCGACGGCGTGCTCGACCGCGGCGCGACCCGGGGCAACGGCGAGATCGGCGAGGACGTCACGCACAACCTGCGCACGATCGGCGCGATCCCGCTGCGCGTCGAGGGCGCGCCGGCGCTGCTCGAGGTCCGCGGCGAGGTGTACATGTCGCTCGCCGACTTCACGGCGCTCAACGAGCGCCGTGCGGAAGCGGGGGAGTCGACGTTCATGAACCCGCGCAACTCGGCGGCCGGGACGATCCGCCAGCTCGACCCCGCCGACGCGGCCAAGCGGCCGCTGTCGATCTGGTGCTACCAGGTCGGCGTCACCGACGGCCTGTCGTTCACCTCCCACTCCGACGCGCTGAACTGGCTTCGCGACCACGGCTTCCGCGTCAATCGCGGGATCGCCGTGGTCGAGGGCGTGGAGGAGGTGATCGCCCAGTGCCAGGAGTGGGAGCGCCAGCGCGGCGAGCTCGACTTCGAGATCGACGGCGCCGTCGTCAAGGTCGACGATCTCGAGCTGCAGCGCCGGCTCGGGTCTGTCGGACGCGACCCGCGCTGGGCGGTGGCCTGGAAGTTCCCGCCCACGACGGCCTCGACGCGGCTGGAGAAGGTGATGTGGAACGTCGGGAAGTTCGGCGACCTGCGCCCCTACGCCGTGCTCGAGCCGGTCGCCGTGGCCGGCGTGACGATCAAGCTGGCGACGCTGCACAACGAGGAGGACATCCTGCGCAAGGACATCCGCGCGGGCGAGGAGGTGATCGTCGTGCGAGCGGGCGACGTGATCCCGCAGGTCGTCTCCCCGGCGCCGCACGTCGCCGAGCGCAAGCGCCGCCCGCCGCAGCCGCATCCGCCGAAGCGCTGCCCGTTCTGCCAGACGCCGACCGTAAAGCCGGCCGACTCGGTGTTCACCAAGTGCCCCAACCGCGAGTGCCCGGCGCGGGCCTGGCAGCTGCTCAAGCACTTCGTCTCGCGCGGCGCGATGGACATCGAGGGCCTTGGCGAGAAGCAGGTCGCGATGCTGCAGGAGCGCGGGCTCCTGGTGACGGCGGCTGACATATATCGCCTGCGCCACGAGCAGCTGGTCGAGCTCGATGGCTTCGGCGACCTGTCGGCGCGCAACCTGCTCGCGGCGATCGAGGCCTCCAAGGAGCGGCCGTTCGGACGGGTGCTGTTCGCGCTGGGGATCGAGGAGGTCGGCGAGGTCACCGGACGCAACCTCGCGCAGAGCTTCCGCGACATCGACGCCCTCGTCGGCGCGTCGCCCGAGGCGATCGCCGAGGTCCCGGGGATCGGCGACAAGATGGCCGCCTCGATCGCCGAGCAGCTCGGCGACGAGCGCATGCGCAGCCTGATCGAGGACCTGCGCGCGCAGGGACTGCGCTTCCGCGAAGAGGGGCCGCCTCCCTCGGAGGGGCCGCTGGCGGGACGCACGCTTGTGCTCACGGGCAGCATGCCCGAGTGGTCTCGCGAGCAGGCCACCGAGCGGATACTGGCGGCCGGCGGGCGCGTGACCGGTTCGGTCTCCAAGAAGACCGACTACCTGGTCGCGGGCGCCAGTCCGGGGTCGAAGCTCGAGAAGGCAGAGCGGCTGGGGGTGCCTGTGCTCGACGAAGCAGCGCTGCGCGAGCTGCTCGACGGCGGCCTCGTCGGTCCTGCGGCGGGCGCGAGCTCGGGCGCGGCCGCCCGTGGCGCCTCCTAGCGGCTATTCGTCGGAGGTCGGCGCGTAGCTTTCGCCGGAGGCCGCCTGGTTGGCTTCCATCGCGACCTGTTCGCGCCCTTCCCGGACTTCTTCGCGTTCTTGCGGGCTCGAGGGTTCTTCGGCCTGCATCCGCTTGTTTTCGGCTTCGTCGTCGGCCGCTTTGAGCCCCTCCACGACGCCGTCGACGACGCCGCTGTGCGCGACCGCCGAGGCCAGCGTCGGTTCGCCCGAGCTGGCGCATCCCGACAGCGTCGGCGCGACGAACAGGCACAGCAGGACCACCAGGCAGAGGCGCTTGCGAAGGCCGGACATGGGCCCTGCTTCGGCCGCGAAATGGCGCGTCTTGAGCGCAGCACGGGCTTCTCCCGCTCTGTGTCCAGGACGCTAAACCCGCGGGCCCAGCAGGCCGATGAGACCCTGCGCGACCGCTGTTGTCGCGGCGCGGCGCCATGCGCGGCCGCACCCCGCCGCCGGGGCCGCGGCGGCTCTCAGTAGCCGGCGATCGAGATGACCATGTGGTCCTGCACGCGGTGGGCGAACGTCGTCGAGACGCCGCCGTTGAAGATCGCGAACGCGAGCGTATGGCCGTCGGCGGCCAGGCAGTAGCCCGCCAGGTTGGAGGTGCCGGTCAGCGTGCCCGTCTTGCCCTGACAGTGGCCGGCCGCGCCCGTGTGGCGCATGCGGTGGGCAAGCGTGCCGCTGCGCCCGACGACCGCCAGCTGTTCGCGCAGGATCGCGCCGTTCGGGGTCCCCGCCAGCGCGGTCAGCAACAACGCGACCTGATACGGGGATGTGCGGTCGGCTTCCGACAGGCCGGACCCGTCGACGATGCGCGGCGTGAAGCCGAGCATGGCGTGGATCGTGCGCCTCACCACCGCGGCGCCCGCGGAGGTCGTGCCGGCGCCGCCGAAGCGCGCGCCGAGGTCCTTGAGCAGCGTCTCGGCGAAGAAGTTGTCCGACGGCGGCAGCATCAGGCCCAGCAGTTCGACCAGCTTCGGCGACAGCACCTGCGCCAGCGGGGTGGCGCCGGCAGGCGTCGTCGCGGCGCCGCTGTGCCCGGCGATCCGCACGCCGGCGCCGCGCAGCGCCCGCCACAGTTCCCGCGCCGCGAGCGCCGCCGGCGCATGGCCCCCCTTCAGGCCGCCCGTCGAGCCGCGGTCGAAGGCGAGCCCGCTCAGCGTGCCTTCGAGGAACGGGTCGGGGGCATAGGCGCTCGACGGCTCGCCGCGCCTGGAGTCGAAGTAGGACTCGTCGCCGAAGACGGAGCCGGTAATGCGCTTGATCCCGTCGGCCCTGACCAGCAGGCGCACGAGCTGGCCGACGCTGGCGCCGCGGCCGCCGTAGTGGCCTGTGATGAATGCCCGGCTGCCGAACGTCGGGTCGCCGCCGCCGCGCAGATAGATGTCGCCTTCCCACACGCCTTCCGCGCCCATATGGCCGACGCCGGCGACGGTCGTGGCCAGGCGGGCCTGCGGGCCCAGCAGCGCAAGGGCGGTCGTGGCGGTGTACAGCTTCTCGACCGAGGCCGGGGGACGCGCGTCTGCCGCTCCTTGTGAGAAAAGCACCACCCGATCGGTGAGGTCGTACACGTAGGCGCCGTCGCTGGGGCCCGCGAGCGACACCTGGGAGCCCAGATCCGCCTGGAGTTCGGCCAATCCGGTGGCTGCGGAGGCGTTGTCCACACCGGAACATATGGCCAGCGCAAAAAGGCCACAAAGCCAAATTGCGAGCTTTGGCAGCGGGTTCGCGAGCACGCCCCCATACAATGTTGAGAGATGGGCAAGGTTGTCAAGCTGGAACCGGGGGCCAAGGCGAAGGCGGGGGGCGGCCGGCAGCGTCGGCCCAAGGTGGTCGCGCGCGGCGTGGGGCAGCCCGCGTCGTTCGATCGCCGCAACCGCCCGCGCCGCGACAAGACGGCCCTCGTCCTGGGCGGCGGCGGGTTCACGGGCGGCGTCTATGAGATCGGTGCGCTGCGGGCGCTGGATCTGCTGGCGGTCAACAGCAACGTCAACAACTTCGACGTCTACGTCGGCACCTCCGCCGGGGCCTTCATCGCCGCCCTGTGCGCCAACGGGGTGACCCCCGAGGAGATGATGCAGGTCGTCACGCGCCAGGGGAAGGTCGCGTTCAAGGACATGGACCTCGGCGATCTGCTGCGCCCGAATATCCGCGAGTTCGTCAGCCGCGGCGCGCGAGCGCCCTTCCGCGCCGCCTCGCTCGCTCGCCAGATGATCTCCCAGCCCGGCGGCGTGTCGTTGATGGACCTGTTCGTCGGCCTCGCCGATCTGCTCCCCTCCGGTCTGTACACGGGTGCCGGCATCGAGGCCTACCTGCACGAGGTGCTCAACGAGCCGGGCCGCAGCGACGACTTCGCCGAGCTGCCATGCGAGCTGTACCTGACGGCGACCGACCTCGACACCTGCGAGCGGGTCGTGTTCGGTGTGGACGGCTTCGAGGACGTGCCGATCTCGACCGCTGTGCGGGCCTCGGGCGCGCTGCCGATGGTCTACGCGCCGGTGCGCGTCAACGACCGCGAGCTGATCGACGGGGGCATGGTCTCGACGACGAACCTCGACATCGCCGTCGAGGCCGGCGCCAAGCTGGTGATCGTCGTCAACCCGATCGTCCCCTTCATAAACGACTTCGAGACGACGGTGCGCACGATGCGCGGGCCGCGCCCGCGGCGCGTGTCGGACATGGGCTTCGCCCAGATCGGCTACCAGGCGTTCAAGCTCGTCGCCCACCAGCGGCTGCACGAACTCGCCAAGACCTGGGAGGAGCGCTATCCGGGTGTCGACATCGTGCTGATCGAGCCCGAGCCGGACGACGAACTGATGTTCCAGACGTCGATGATGAGCTTCACCTCGCGCGTGGAGATCGCGCGCCACGGCTTCGAGTCGGTCACCAAGCAGCTGGCCGACGAATACTCGCGCTACCAGGAGGTCGCCGAGCGCCACGGGATCGACATCTCCGCGAAACGCGTGCGGCGCGTCGTCGAACATTTCGACGAGGAGGCCGAGTCCGTCAGCGCCTGGCGCAAAATCCTCGAGGGCACGACCGGCGCGCTGCTGCGCCAGGCCGGCTCGGCCGGCTAGCCGCCGCCCGCCCTACAGCGATTTGTCGATCGCCTGCAGCAGGCGATCGGACGCCCGCCGCGAGCGCAGCGCGATGCGCGCATGGTGCGGCTCGCCCAGCGCGGCGCCGGGGGCGACGAGGATGCCCGACTGCTCCAGCCGGGTGGCGAGTTCGCCGCCGTCGAGGCTCGGGTGCGCGGCCCACAGGAAGTTGGCCTGGCTGTCGGCGACATCGAAGCCGCGCTCGCGCAGGCCTGCGGTGACGTACGGGCGCTCCTCCCAGATCGTCGCGACGCGCTTCTCGGTCAGGTCCGAGCAGCCGTGCAGCGCCTCGTAGGCACCGGCCTGGGAGACCTCCGAGACGCCGAGGTCGGGCTCCAGCTCGGCCAGCAGCTCGGCCGCGCCGTGACCGCCGATGGCGTAGCCGATGCGAAGGCCGGCCAGGCCCCAGGCCTTGGAGAAGCTGCGGAACACGATCAGCCGCGAATGCTGCTCGAGCAGCTCCAGCGAGGCCTCGCGCGGCTGGGCATCGACGAAGTCGACGAGCGCCTCGTCGAGCAGCACGACGACGTCGGGCGGGAGCCCCTCCAGCAGGCGGGCGACCTCGCCGATCCGCGTGAGCTCGCCGGTCGGGTCGTTCGGGCTCGCGATCGCGATGACCCGAACCGCCGGATCGTGATGGGCGGTGTCGAGCAGCTCATCCACCCCGCCGGAGACGCTGACCGCGCGGCCGTGTGCCCGCCTCGCCATGATCGGAAACAGGGGGTAGGAGGGCCACGGAGTCAGCAGCTGCTGGCCGGGTTCCATGGCGGCGCGCGTGGCGGCCGCGAGCAGCTCGCCGGCTCCGTTGCCGAGGATCAGCCGCGCCGGGTCCACCCCATGACGCTCGGCCAGCTCGTTGCGCAGCTCGGTCCCTTTGAGGTGCGGATAGCGCTGCAGCCCACGACGGGCCACGAACGTGATCGCGTTGACGATGCGGGGATGCGGCAGCTCGGGCCAGGTCGTATGCGACAGGTCGAGCGTCTCCAGCCGGGTCAGGGCCTTGCGCTTGCGCTCGGCGGCTTCGGCGCGCAGCCCCGCGTTCACCTCCTCCTCGGAGAGCCCTTCGAACTGCCTGTAGTAGTCGAGCAACCCCACGCTAGGGCACGTTGTAGCAGCGCGCGCCGAAGCGGCTCGCCGACGCGGCAGCCGCAGGCGGCCAGGCCCGCGGCGCGTCTGGCGGAGGCGCCGGCGCCCGCGCGGGGCCGGCGCCGAGGCTCACAGCCCCGAGCCGCCGGAGATGGTGCTAGAGCCCGGACCGTGGATGATCAAGAACCAGACCACGAACACCGCCGCGCAGATCGCGCAGGTGCCCGCGAAGATGCGGCCGAGCGCGCCGGTGCGCTGGTCGAAGCCGGCTGCGCGGCGCACCAGGATCCAGGCGTTGTCGAGCCGGCGCAGGAGCGCCAGCGCGCCGAACAGGAGCGGGAACAGCGCCAGGAACGCGACCAGGATGCCGAGGCCGACGCTGCCCGAGAGGTAGGCGACCTCGGAGCCGATCCACAGGCAGGCCAGCGGGATCGGGCCCCAGCAGAGCAGGCTGATCAGCGCGATCCCGAGGAGGAGCAGGTTCGCGAACGAGCCGTCGACGCGCTGGCGCAGCTCGCCGCCGCGTTTGGGCACGCTGCGGTAGTGGATTGGTGCTGTCCCCGGCCTGCGGCCGACGAACAGCCCGCCGTTGTCGGCTGGGTCAGTCCGCATATCCGTTCATCTTGGCAGCTGGATCGCGAGCCTTCGTCAGCCGGCGTACAGCGAGTCGAAGATGTCGGCGTACTTCTCGTTGACCACGTTGCGCTTGACCTTCAGTGTCGGCGTGAGCTCGCCGGTCGGCTGGGACAGGTCGTGGTCGAGGATGGCGAACTTCTTGACCTGCTCGACCTGCGCGTAGTTGGCGTTCACGCGGTCGACCTCGGCCTTGATCAGCTCATGGATCTCAGGGGCCTTCGCCAGCGACGCGATGTCCTCGGGGAGACCGTGCTCGCGGGCGTAGATCGGGATCTCTTCCTCGTCGAGCGTGATCAGCACGACCGGGTAGGGGCGCTGGTCGCCGTGCATGACCGCCTGGGAGATCCAGCGGCACTGCTTGAGGTCGTTCTCGATGTTCGCGGGCGTCAGGTTCTTGCCGCCGGCCGTGATGATGATGTCCTTCTTGCGGCCGGTGATCGACAGGTAGCCGTCCTCGTCGATCGAGCCCAGGTCGCCGGTGTGCAGCCAGCCGTCCTCGACCGCCCCGAAGCTGGTCGAGGCCTGGTTGTGGTAGCCGGCGAAGATGTTCGGACCTTTGACCAGGATCTCGCCGTCGTCGGCGATCTTCAGCTCGACGCCTGGAAGCGCTCGCCCGACCGTGCCGAAGCGATGGTTCTCGAGCGTCGAGACGGTCGCCGCGGTTGCCGTCTCGGTCATCCCGTAGCCCTCGAACACGGGAATCCCGCAGGCGTAGAAGAACTGCAGGATCTCGTGGGCGATCGGCGCGGCGCCGCTGGTCGCGTGGCGGACGTTGCCCCCGAAGATCGCGCGCACGTTCTTGAACAGCTTCTCGTCGGCCTCGTCGAAGGCCTTCTGCATGTCGGCGGGGATCTCTTCGCCGCGGATCTGCATGTCGCGGACCTTGACGCCGAGCTCGATCGCGCGGCGGGCCTGCTCCTGCTCCTCGGGCGGCTGCGCCTCGATCGCGCCGTGGGCGAGCGTGTAGATCTTCTCGAACACGCGCGGAACCGACGGCAGGTAGGTCGGTTTGACCTCGAGCAGCTCGGGCACGATCTGCTTGGTGTCGCCGCCGAAGTAGGCGAGCGTGCCGCCGAGGAAGAACGTGGCGAGCTGGACCAGCAGGGCGTAGGAGTGGGCGAGGGGGAGGTACAGGTAGACGATCTCGTCGCCGGTGATCTCGCCGACCTCGCCGATCATGTCGATGATCGACCGGTAGTTGCCGTGCGTCAGGACGCAGCCCTTGGGCGGCCCCGTGGTGCCCGACGTGTAGATGAACGTGAAGGGATCCTCGGGGCGGACCGCGTCACGGCGTGACTGCAGCTCGTCGGCCGAGCGTGTGCGCCCCCGCGCCCGCAGGTCCTCGAGGGAGATCGCGCCGAGGGTCTGCGCGGCGCTAGCAGCGCCATTGGCTGAGCCGTTGGCCGGGGCCGCGGCGTCCGCGACGGCGCCGGGCGGCGGGTCCATGACGATGATCGTGCGCAGGTTCGGCAGCCGGTCGCGGATCTCGGCGATCTTGGCGAGCTGCTCCTCGTTCTCGCAGATCACCGCGCACGCGTCGGAGTCGGACAGCACCCAGTGGCACTCCTCGGGGCTGTTCGTCTGGTAGATCGGCACGACCGTGGTGCCCGCGGCGGTGGCGCCCATGTCGACATAGCTCCACTCGGGCCGGGTGTTGGCCAGGATCGAGACGCGCTCGCCCGCTTCGATGCCGAGATCGATCAGCCCGAGGCCGATCTCCTCGACGATCTCGCCGAGCTGCCTGTAGCTGACGTCGTGCCAGTCGCCGTCGCGCTTGAAGCGGACGGCCACGCGGTCGCCGAACTCTGCGACCGACTGCGGGAGCATCCCCGCGATCGTCTGCGAGCCCGTCCGCGATGCGGGGGCAGATACCTCCATCAAAGATCTCCTCCTGAAGACAACTCCCGGTTGACCTCTGATGTTAGAGATTCAGGGGTGCCTTGGCCCGCCGGCCAAACCCGGCGCGCGGCGGGCTAGACCGGGTTGGGCGCGTCGAGGAAGACGTGGCCCACGCCGAAGCGCTCGGCGATGTGCTCGCCGAGGCGGCGCACGCCGAACGTCTCGGTCGCGTAGTGCCCGGCCACGATCAGGTGCACGCCCAGCTCGCGGGCGAGCGCCATGCTGCGCTCGGCGACCTCGCCGGTGACGAGCGCGTCGGCGCCGGCGGCGGCGGCCTCGGGGAGATAGTCGGCGCCCGCACCGGACACGATCGCCAGCGTCCGCACCGGCCCGGCGTCGGGCGTGCCCAGCACCATCGGCTCGCGGGCGGTCGCGGCCTGCACGCGCTCGACGAGCTGCGTGAGCGGCACGCCGCCTTCCGGCAGGCGGGCGAGGCGCCCGATCGTCTCGCCGCGGTGGCGGGCGAACGGCTCGGAGGCGTCGGCGCCGAGCGCGCGCGCGAGCAGGGCGTTGTTGCCGATCCGCGGATGGGCGTCGAGCGGCAGGTGGTAGGCGGCCAGGGCGATGTCCGCCTCGAACAGCAGCGCCAGGCGGCGGCGGAGCATCGGATCGATCGCGCGGACGCCGTCGCCCCAGAAGAGGCCGTGGTGGACGATCAGCAGGTCGCTGTCCGCCTCGGCCGCCAGCGCGAACACCTCGGCGCTGGCCGAGACCGCGGTCGCGACGTGGCCGATCTGCTCGGGGCCGGGGACCTGCAGCCCGTTGACACAGTAGTCCTCGAAGCGCTGCGGCTCCAGCAGGCCGTCGACCTCGCCCAGGATCTCGCTGATCGGCGCGGGCACCGGGCGACCTTAGCGGGGAGCGAGCCGCCGACGACTGGCGGGCCCGGACAGAGCTCCGAGCGCGAGATCGACACGCACGCCTTCGGCGGGGCCTTCGCGCGGTTCGGCCTGCCCGCCCGGCTGACCTGAGCGTCCGCCCCGGACGCCGGGGGCCGTGTGGAATACTGGCCAGCGCGTCGGGGCGTGGCGCAGCCTGGTAGCGCGCACCGTTCGGGTCGGTGAGGTCCCCGGTTCAAATCCGGGCGCCCCGATTGCCAGACGTCGCGTGGTGGCGGCGCGTCCGCGTCTAAGCGGACGGACAACCGATGTGCTCATCCCCGGAACGGGCGTAAGCCGATCCAGATCACGCCGCGGAGGATGAGCGTAAACGCCAGAGCGAAGATGATTGGCGTCGTTCGAGGTTCCACTGCCTCTGGCCGCGCTGATCCTGTGGACCCCCTTCACCTTCCCCCGGTTCGACCCGCACACGGCGGGTAGCTGATGTAGCTCCGGAGGGATTGCGACCGCACAGACCCTCCGTGACATACGGGAGGGACCACCCCATGGCAGGCACGCTGCAGCGCCCCGGCGGAGCGTACGTCCAGAGATCGAGCTCAGGCGGCCTGTACGAGGTCATCGACGTGATCCTCGACAAGGGGCTCGTAGTCGACGTTTTCCTGCGGGTGTCGCTGGTGGGGATCGAGCTGCTCACGGTCGACGCTCGCATCGTGATCGCGAGCGTCGACACGTACCTGCGCTTCGCCGAGGCCGTCAACCGCCTGGACCTGAGCCCGTCCGAGCCCGAGGGCATTCCCCAGCTGGTGGACGACGCAACCGAAGGCATGGCCCGGAAAAAGACGCGCCAGGCGCTAAAAGCGTAGGGGACTCACGCGCCTGCCCCGGGGGCCGAGCGCCGCCCGGCGCTGTGCACCCGCCTGCGTGGTGGCCCGGCGCGCTCCGCGGTCCGCCTACGCGCTTGGTCGGCGCTGCGTCGCGTGGCCTTCGGCCTCGTCGCTACGCTCGGATCGATGACCGCGGAGGAGCTGGGCGTCCACTTCCAGACCCGCGATCTCGACGCCGCGTTCGAGAAGGTGCGCGCCGCCGGCGCGGAGATCGTGCAGGAGCCGACCGACCAGCCGTGGGGCACACGCGACTTCGCGGTACACGATCCGTCCGGGAACATGGTGCGGATCGACCAGCCGCCGGCTGCGTAGGTGCGCGCCGCTAGACGCTGACCCCGTAGTCGTCGTGGTAGCGCAGCCACAGCGGCCGGTCGGGGCTCTCGTCGCGACCCTTCGGCGTGCGGTCGAGCAGCCCGTAGTAGGCCATCGCGACCTCAAGGCCGCGGGCGGTGGTGACGTAGGTCCTGTAGACCGTGCCTTCCGACCGCGCGTAGACGCTCAGGCCGGGGCCCTCTTGGACGTAGTGCAGCGGGTCGGTGCCCACCATCCGCGCGTTCAGCTCGACCGTGGCGGGCACGCCGCTGTCCAGCCACGGCTGCAGCTCCTCCTCCGTGCGCAGGAAGCCGAGGTCGCGGTTGAAGTCGTTGTCGTCGCTTGACACCCAGCCGATCTGCCAGCCCATCCGCTCGCGGAAGGCGAGCAGCTTGTCCAGCGGCGCGCGCGACGCCAGCAGCAGCGTCGTGTCCCTGGCGGCGAGGTGGGCGACCTGGGGATTCAGCGTGTCCGCTATCGACGAGCACACCGGGCAGCCCGTCTCATAGGGCGGGCCGAACATGAAGTGGTAGACCATCAGCTGCGAGCGTCCGTCGAACAGCTCGGCGAGGGTCTTGGTCCCGCCCTCGGTCTCGAACGCGTAGTCCTTCTCGACGGCGACCCAGGGCAGCTCGCGCCGCTTGCGCGCGAGCTCGTCGCTGCGGCGCGTGAGCTCCTTCTCCTCCCTGAGCAACTCGTCCCGCTGCGCCTGCCATTGCTCCTGCGTCGCGATCCTGTGCTCGGTCATCGTCTGCACCTCCTGTCGGGGCCCGGGGGCTGTCGTGTCGTCTAGGCCAGTATAGTTAGCAGAATGGCTAACGATGCGTTCCGAGCACTGGCCCATCCCCTGCGGCGCGACATCGTCGAGCGCCTCAGCGCCGGGACGGCGACCGTCGGCGAGGTGACGCGGGGCTTCGGCGTCTCCAAGCCGACGATCTCGCGCCATCTGCGGCTGCTCGAGGAGGCCGGCGTGGTCAGCCGGGTGGTCGACGGCAGGACGCACCGTCTGGCGCTGCGCCCGGAGGGCCTTGCCGTGGCATCCGATTGGATAGAAATCCAGCGGGAGCGCTGGGAGCGCCTCTTCGATGTCGTCGGCGAGTACCTGCAGGAGCGAAAGGAGCAAGGGTGAGCGGCGAGCCGGGCTACGTGCTGCGCCTCGAACGTACCTTCGACGCCTCGCCCGAGGACGTGTTCGACGCCTGGACCGATCCGGAGGTGATGCGCCGCTGGCTGCACGTCGCTCCGGACTGGGACACGCCGGTGGCCGAGGTCGATCTGCGTGTCGGTGGCGAGGTGCGCATCGTGATGCGCCGGCCCGACGGCAGCGAGGCCGGCGCCCGCGGGGAATACGTGCTGATCGACCGGCCGCACCGGCTGGTCATGCACTGGACGTTCGATCTGGACCCCTCCAACGAGCAGCTGATCGAGCTGTCCTTCTCGGCGTCCGGAGACGCGACGACGGTACTGATGGTCAACAGCGGGATCTCGACCGATGAGCGGCGCAAGAGTCAGGACCACGGCTGGCGCGGGTGCTTGGACGAGCTCCAGCGGGTACTGACGGGCTGAGCCGATGAGCATGGAGCGGATGCAGATCTCCTACCCGCTGCAGAGCGCGACCCACGGGCCCGTCCGCCGCGCCGCGCAGTTCGCCCCCGCGCTCGCCTTGGTCGCCGTCGCCGCCGTCTGCTGGGCGGTCACCGCGCACCGCATGCGCGGGATGGACATGGGCCCCGGCACCCCGCTCGGCGGCCTCGGCTGGTTCGCGGTCGTGTGGGCGACGATGATGGCCGCGATGATGCTGCCGTCGCTGCTTCCGATGGCGTTGACGTACGCCGCTGCGAGCGGCAGATCCAAGGCTTCGGCCTCGGGCGCCGCCACGCTCGTCTTCGCGGGCGGCTACCTGCTCACCTGGCTCGGCGCCGGCGTGGTCGCCTACGGGGTCATCCGCGGCGTGGGGCAGCTCGACCTGTCGTGGCTGGCCTGGAACAGGGGAGGCCCGTATGTGGCGGGCGCGGTCATCCTCGCGGCGGCGCTGTATGAGCTCACCCCGGTCAAGTCGAAGTGCCTGCGCCACTGCCGCGAGCCGCGCCTGTTGACCGGGCGCTGGCGTCCGGGTTTCAGAGGTGCGCTGCGCATGGGCCTGGAGCACGGCGGCTTCTGCGTCGGCTCGAGCTGGGCCCTGATGGCTGCGCTGTTCGCGCTCGGCGTGATGAGTGTCACCTGGATGATCGTGGTCACCGCGCTCGTCGCCGTCGAGAAGCTGCTGCCATGGCAGGGCCGCACGATCGGCGCCGTCGCGGTGTTCGTCGCAGCGCTCGCGCTCGCGGTCGCCTTCGCCCCCGACCAGGTCCCCGGGCTGACGATCCCGATGTGAGGCGGCGCGACCGCGAGGTGCTGCGCGGCCGACCGGTGTGCCGCTGCGCGAAACTGGGGACATGATGTCCTCGCCCTGCGGGATCGGGTGGTGAGCGCCCGCCGCGCCGACGCGGCTGCAGCGGGCGACCGGCGGGCTGTCCGCGCCCGCATCAGCGGCGCCGTGCAGGGTGTCGGGTTCCGCGAAGCCACCCGCCGGCGCGCGCAGCGGCTCGGCGTGCTCGGCTGGGTGCGCAACGAGCCGGACGGCTCCGTCGGCGTGCACGCAGAGGGCGAGGCCGAGGCCGTGGACGCGCTGCTCGACTTCTTGCGCGCCGGTCCCCGCGGCGCGCGGGTCGCCCGCGTCGACACCGACGACGTGCGTGTTGAGGGGCACGAGCATTTCGCGATCCGCGGCGTCATCGCCGGTGTGTTCGTCGTGCAGGAGCACTCGGCCACCGCGCACCATTTCGACCTGCGCCTGGAGGTGGACGGGGTGATGCGCTCGTGGGCCGTCCCGAAGGGCCCGTCGATGGACCCGGCCGTCAAGCGGCTGGCGGTCGAGGTGCCCGATCACGAGCTGGCGCACAACGACTTCGAAGGCACAACCGGCGGGGGTGGCGTGATCATCTGGGATCGCGGCGGCTACGAGCAGGGCGGCCGCGTCCCGTGGCCGGAGGCGCTGGAGCGCGGGCACGCCGTGTTCGTGCTGCACGGCGACAAGCTCGAGGGCGGCTTCGCGCTGCAGCGCACACGTTCGGGAGACAAGCCGCAGTGGCTGCTGATCAAGCGCAGCGACGACGCCGCCCGGCCTGGCTCCGATGTCGTCGCCGAACAGCCATGTTCCGTGGTCAGCGGGCGCAGCCTCGAGCAGGTCATCGCCGAGGCTTGAGCGTCCGCCACGGCGGGAGTAGTGTGGCTGTCGTGCCCGGCTGACGTTGACCGCTCGCCTACGCGGCCTACCCTCGTCCGCCGCCCCGGCGGACCGACGGCGTGCGTGCCGGGCGCGCGCCCGGCCGCTTAGGACCCGACCGTCTGCCAGCTCGCGTCGGGCGGGGCTCGGTCCAGGCCCAGCGCGGCCAGCGCCCCGTCCAGCGACGGGAACAGCCTGATCTGGTACGCCTTGCCGTCGAGCATCTCCCAGATGCCGACCAGCTGCTGGTCGACCCGGATCCCCGTCTGGCGCCCGCGAGCGGTGACGTGCATCTCGACGAGCACGCCCTGCCCCGTGTCGGCGACCCGGCCCGGCTGGAAGCGGATCTCCTCCAGCGCCTCCTGGAAGGACTCCCAGTAGCGGCGCATGCCCTCGACGCCGCGGTACACGTCGGGCTCGGTCGACAGCTCGGGCGGGACCGCGACCTCGAAGTCGTCGTGGGTGAGCGCCAGCACGCGCTCGATGTCCTCGCTGTTGACGGCCTCGAACAGCGTCCGTAGAAGCGCGATGTCGTCGGGCATCTCATAGCCAGCATCCCACAGCGCTGAACCGGGTTGCGCGCGCGGGGCCGGGGTAGGATCAGCCCAGCAACTCCCCGTCCCACGACCCGAGGACCCGAGATCGTCATCAAGCTCCTGTTCGCGCCCTTCCGCATCGCCGGCGGCCTGCTCGCCGGCGTCGTCGGCAAGCGCCTGTTCGACCGCACCTGGAAGCTGATCGACGATCGCGAGGTGCCCGACCCGGAACGGCGCGGTGTGGAGCTGCCCAAGCTGGCGGCGGCGCTGTTGCTCGAGGGTGCGATCTTCCGCGCCGCGCGCGGCCTGTTCGACCACGGCTCGCGGCGTTTCTTCAGGCGCCTGACGGGCCGCTGGCCCGGCGAGGAGGAGACCAAGCCGGTGTAGCGCCGCGGCGCGCGGGGTAGCCATCGACGGTGGTCCCCAGCGGTTCGTCGGAGGAGGAGGAGCCTGCAGCGAGCGCGCCCCGCGCGGTGCCTGTGCGCAGGCGCCTGGCGAACGTCGCCGCCGGCGCCGTGCTCGGTGGGGCGGTCTACCTCCTGCTGATCGACACCACGTCGCTGCCCGAGCTGTACGTCGGCGCGGCTGTGGCGCTGCTCGCAGGGCTCGGCTTCGAGGCGGCGCGTGAGCAGGGCGCCGCCGAGGCTGCGTTCTCCCCGCGGGTGCTCGCCCGCGCCTGGCGCGTGCTCGCGCGGATCCCGCTCGACATCGCTCGGGTGTCGCTCGCTGCCCTTGCGCAGCTCGTGGCTCCCCGCGCCGCACGCGGTGACCTGCGGGCCTTCCACTTCCGCCACGGCGGCGAGAGCGCGCATGAGGTCGGCAGGCGGGCGCTGGCCGAGGCGCTGGGCTCGCTGCCGCCGAACACGATCGTCATCGGAGTCGATCCCGACCGCGATCTCATCCTCGGCCACCAGCTGAAGGTGAACGGGGGCGCCGACGCGGTCGACGTGCTGGGTCTGAGATGAACGAGTGGGAGATCGTCGCGGCCGTGCTCGGCGGCGGCCTGGTGGCGTGCGGGGGGGTGTGCCTGATCGCGGGCATCGGGGACGCCTTGGTGGCACTGGAGATCGCCGGCGTTCTCCTCACCACGATTCTGATGCTGCTGTCCGAGGGCCTGCAGCGCCAGCCGTTCGTCGACCTGGCGGTCGTCGCGGCGCTGTTGTCGCTCGTCGCCGCGCTGGTGATCGTGAGGCTGCTCGAGGACCAGGACTGAGCGTGCGCGCGGTGATCGCCACGGTGCTCCTGTTCGCCGGCGGCACGCTGCAGGTGGTCGCGGTCGTGGGGCTGGTCGTGATGCGCGACACCTATGACCGTCTGCACTACGTCGGGCTCGCCGGCTATGGGGCGCTGCTGATCGGAGTGGCGATCGTCGTGCGCGAGTCGTTCTCGCTGATCGGCGACAAGGCGCTGTTCACCGGTGCCCTGCTGGTTGCGGGCGGTGCGGTGGTGGCGCACGTGACAGCTCGCAGCCTGCGCATCCGCGAGCACGGCGACTGGCGCCACGGCATAACCCGGCATCGCGAGCGCGACGGGGCTGACAGGTGACGGCCCTCCAGGTCGTCGCGCTGGTGGCCGTGGCCGTTCTGGGCGGCGCCGTCGCTCTCGTCAAAGATCCGCTGCGCCAGGTGTTCCTGCTGGGGATCTACGGGCTGTCGCTGACGATGCTGTTCTTCACGCTGCAGGCCCCGGATGTGGCCCTGTCGGAGATCGCCGTCAGCGGGCTCGGCCTGCCGCTGATCGTCTTTGCGGCACTGCGCAAGATCCGCGAGCACGAACGCGCCCGCGAGGACGAGGACCGGTCCGGATGAGCCGAGGCGGCCGGCTGCTCCTGTTCGCCGTCGCCGGCCCCGGCTTTGCGGCAGTGCTCGTGATCGGCCTGCTCGGCCTGCCGGACTTCGGAAAATTCCACGGCGTGTATGCGCTCGTCATCACAGGGGTCGCCCTCACCGAGCGCCACGCGACCGACCTCGTCACGGCGCTGAACTTCGACCTGCGGGCGTTCGACACGCTCGGTGAGGAGTTCATCCTGTTCGCCTCGGTCACCGGCGTCGTGCTCCTGCTCCGCCAGTTGCGTGAGGAGAACGAGGAGCCGAGCAGGGAGCTCGGCAACCACAGCTTCTCCGGCGCGAGCGACGCCCTGCGCCTGCTGTCGGTCCTGCTCGCCGCCGCGCTCGTGGCGCTCGGCTGCTATGTGATCGTGCACGGCGCGCTCACACCGGGCGGAGGCTTCCAGGGCGGCATCGTGCTCGCCGCCGGGCCGGTCGGGGTGCTGCTGGCCGGCCGCTACCTTGCGTTCAAGCTCCTGGCGCCGGACTGGGCGCTGGAGGCGATGGATGCGCTCGGTGCAGCCGGTTACGCGCTGTTCGGGCTCGGCGGGCTGATCTTCGCTTCGGTCTATCTGAAGAACTTCATTCCGCTCGGGATCCCCGGGCATCTGCTGTCGGCCGGCTTCATCCCGTTGAACAGTGTCGCCGTCGGCCTCGAGGTGACCGGTGCCTTCCTGCTCATCTGGACGGAGTTCCTCGACCAGGCGCTGATCGTCCGGCGCGCCGGAAGCTGAGCCGGATGCGATGAGCTTCCTCCCGTACGCCGTCGCGGCGTGGCTGTTCGTCATCGGGCTGTGGGGGATCGTCGTCAGCGACAACATGGTCCGTTCGGTGCTGTGCCTGACGGTCGTGCAGTCCTCCAGCTATCTGGTGCTGGTCGGGGTCGGCTATCGCTCCGGCGCCAAGGCCCCGATCGCTGCCGACCTGCCCGTGGTCGAACGCTTCGTCGACCCGACCGTGCAGGTGCTCGTCCTGACCGACATCGTCATCGAGGCGACGATCACCGCGCTCCTGCTCGCCCTCGTCGTGCAGGCCCACAAGCGCTTTGGCAGCGTCGACCCCTCCGAGCTGACCCCGCTGCGCGACTAGGAGGCGATGGGTGCCGCACATCAGCGCCCTGCCGATCATCGCCCCGTTTCTCGCGGCCGCGGCGCTGGTCGGCGTGCGGCCGCTGCTCGGGCGCTGGCTGACAGACATCGCCAGCCTGGCCGCCGTGGCAGGTGCGATCGCCCTGTGCGCGTTGCTGCTCGCCAAGGTCTCGGACCAGCCGTTCGCCTACTGGATGGGCGGCTGGCACCCGAGCCACGGTGTGACGATCGGCATCTCGCTGTCGATCGACCCGATCGGCGCGGGCATGGCGCTGTTCGCCTGCACGCTCGTCGGCGCGGCGCTGTTGTACTCGGTGCGCTACTTCGACGCCGTCGACGGCCTGTTCCAGGTGCTCATGCTCCTTTTCTGCGGCGCGATGGCCGGCTTCTGCCTGACCGGCGACCTGTTCAACCTGGTCGTCTTCTTCGAGCTGATGGGGGCGGTCGCCTACGCGCTGACCGCCCACAACATCGAGGAGCGGGCTCCGATCCAGGGAGCGCTCAACTTCGCGATCAGCAACAGCATCGCCGGCTACGGGATGTTCATCGGCGTGGCGCTGCTGTACGGGCGCACGGGCGCGCTGAACATGGCGCAGATCGGCGCCGCGCTGGACGGGCACAATGCCGATCCGCTGGTGATCGTGGCGATGGTCCTGCTGTTCGCCGGGTTTCTCACCAAGGCCGCCGTCGTTCCGCTGCATTTCTGGCTCGCGGACGCCCACGCGGTCGCCCCGACGCCTGTCTGCGTCCTGTTCTCAGGGGTGATGGTCGAGCTTGGCGTGTACGCGGTCGCGCGCCTGTACTGGGTCATCTTCGCCGGGCCGATGCAGGGGCACCTCGTCGCGCTGCGGGCGATCCTGATCGCGGCGGGGGTGACCACCGCGCTCGTTGGGGCGGTGATGTGCACGGTCCAGCGCCACATCAAGCGGCTGCTCGCGTTCTCGAGCATCAGCCACATCGGGATGTTCGTCTGCGGAATCGCCCTGTTCGACCACCGCGCCATCGCCGGCATCGCCGTCTACGTCGTCGGCCACGGCCTCACCAAGGCACTCCTGTTCATGTGCGCCGGTGTGCTGCTGCACCGCTTCGCGACGATCGACGAGTTCGATCTGCACGGCCGCGGCAGGGACGTCCCGGCGGCGGGAGTGCTGTTCGCGATCGGGGGCCTGCTCCTGTCCGCGGTGCCGCCGTTCACCCTGTTCGCCGGCAAGTCCCTGCTCGAGGCCTCGGCCAGCGGCGCCGGGTTCGGGTGGCTGATCGCGGTCTTCATCATCGTCTCGGCGCTCACCGGAGGAGCGGTGCTGCGTGTCGCCGGGCGCGTGTTCCTGGGCCTGGGCCCTGACGAGGGACCCGACCCCGAGCAGGGCAAGGTCGCCCACGAGGAGGTCGACGAGACGCGCGACGAGCGCGACCACACGCCGCTGCCGATGCTGCTCGTCCCCGCTGCCCTGGCCGCCCTGGCGATCGCCGTAGCGCTGATCCCCGGCGCCGTGCCCGCGCTCGAGGAGGCGGCCTCGCGCTTCACCGACCACGGCGCCTACGCGAGCTGGGTGCTGCACGGCACGGCCGTGCACTGGCCTGCGCTCGCTCCCACGCACGTCTCCGGGGACGACGTCCTCTACGGGCTGCTGTCCACCGGCGGGGCGCTCGCCGCCGCCGCGATCGGCCTGTTCGGGCGCCGGCTGCGCGAGCGCGCGCCGGCGAGCCTGCGCGAGCCCGGACTGGTGGCCATGCGCCGGCTGCGCCGGCTGCACTCGGGGCACATCGGCGACTACATCGCCTGGTGGACGGCCGGGGCCGGCATGCTCGGCGGCGCCTGCCTGCTGGCGATCCGATGAGGACCCGGGCCGCCGCCGTCCTGATCCTGGGATGCGCAGCACTGGCCGGTGGGTGCGGAGCCAAGGGACCGCAGGCGCCGACCCCGGAAGCCAACCGCGTCGCCTCGGCCCTGTCGGAAATCGCCGCCGCCTGCGGCGAGGCCTACCAGGAAGGCGGCCCCCGCGGGGCCCACGGCGCTCCCGGCGCGACGGTGCGCTCCGCGGCGCTCGAACACACGCGGGAGCTCGCCGACGTCTACAGGCGGTTCCCGCGCCGCATCTACCAGGACCAGACGTTGGAGAACGTCGTGCGCCGCACGATCGCGTATCTGCGCGAATGCGGGCTGGGAGAGGCGGCCGCCGCGCTGCAGCGCCAGACCTCGGTGCGTCCCTAGCCGGCCCGCCCGGGCACGGACCGAGCGGCAGCACGCCGTGGGCCCGCAGGCCGCCCGCGGCCGTCAGCGATCGTTTTCCAGGCGCTCGCTGGTGTGCTCGTGGTCGGCGGCGGCCTCGTCGTCGGCCATCGCCGGGGCGCTCTCCTCATCGGCGCCGGCGTCATGAAGGATGTCGTGCGCGGGGCGCATGTCGCCATGTGATGCATGTTCGATCAGCTCGCGCTCGGCGGCCTCGAAGCCCTCGCTCTCGCCCTCGCCGGCCTCCTCGAGCGGGCGCCGCGCCTCGTCCACTGGCTCTCCGCCGGCCTCGCCGGGGCGCCCACCGATCGCGGCGGCCTCGGCCGCGGCGGCCTCGGCCTGCTCCTGCTCGAAGCGGTCGTTGTCGGGCTCTTCGAAACGGTCCCTGTCGGCCACGGGCGTCGCTCCTCTTCCGGCCTGTCGCTTGCAGATCGCGGCGCCGATGCCGGGGCCGCTCGGCGCGTGCCCGGGCCTTACCCGGGCCACCCCGCGGCCAAGCGCGATAATCGCGCCCATGGACGGCGCGCGACCCGATGGCGCGGACACCGCGCTCGTGTGCGTCGTCGAGATCCCCAAGGGCACCCGTAACAAGTACGAGTACGACGAGCGGCTCGGCGGGATCAAGTTCGACCGCCTGCTGATGAGCGCGGCGACGTATCCGGCGGACTACGGCTACCTGCGCGGCACGCTCGGGCAGGACGGCGACGCGCTGGATGCCCTGGTCTGCCTGACCGAGCCCACGTTCCCCGGCTGCCTGATCCCCGTCAAGCCGGTCGGCCTGTTCAAGATGCGCGACGAGAAGGGGATCGACGACAAGATCATCTGCGTTCCGCTGCACGACCCGTACTGGAACGTGTACGACGAGCTCGATGACCTGCCCGGCCTGCTGCGCCGGGAGATCGAGCAGTTCTTCTCGATCTACAAGGACCTCGAGGGCAAGCCGGTAACGGTCGAGGGGTGGCGCCCGCGCGAGGATGCGCTGGAGGAGATCGAGGCGTCGCGCGCCCGTGCGCGCGAGGCTCAGCCGCAGACAGCAGGCTGATTTCGCGCGTATCTCCCCGGGTAGCCGAACGGGTGACCCCGTCGACCGGTTGCCCAGGAGGTGCGCGAGATGAAGATCGGGTTTTTCCTTTCAAGCGAGGAGTTCGGGCCGCGAGAGCAGGTGCGCCAGGCGCGCCTGGCCGAGGACGCCGGGTTCGACGGGCTGTGGATCTCCGACCACTTCCACCCGTGGAACGACGAGCAGGGCCACAGCGGGTTTGTCTGGTCGGTGATCGGGGCGGTGTCCGAGGCCACCTCGCGGATGCACGTCACGACGGCCGTGACCTGCCCGACGCAGCGCATGCACCCGGCGATCGTGGCGCATGCCGCGGCGACCTCTGCTGTGCTGCTCGAGGGCCGCTTCACACTCGGGGTCGGCAGCGGCGAGGCGCTCAACGAGCACATCCTCGGGGACCGCTGGCCGCGCGCCCCGGAACGGCTGGAGATGCTCGAGGAGGCGATCGGCGTCATCCGCACGCTGTGGCAGGCCGGCTTCCAGAGCCACCGCGGGCGCCATTACTGCGTCGAGAACGCACGCATCTACGACCTGCCCGAGCAGCCCACGAAGATCATCGTGTCGGGGTTCGGCCCCGAAGCCACGGCGCTCGCCGCGCGCATCGGCGACGGCTTCTGCACGGTCACCCCCGACGCGGACGCGGTGCGCCGGTTCCGCGAGGGGGGCGGAGGCGACAAGCTCGTCGCCGGCGGGCTGAAGGTCTGCTGGGCCGAGGACGAGCAACAGGCCCGCTCGACAGCGCATCGGCTGTGGGCCAACGAGGAGCTTCCGGGCGAGCTCGCGCAGGTGCTGCCGATGCCGGCCCACTTCGAACAGGCCGCCGAGCTGGTCAGCCCCGAGATGGTCGCCGACAGCGTGCCCTGCGGGCCCGACGTCGAGACCCACCTGAGCGCGATCCGGGAATACGAGGAGGCCGGCTTCGACGAGCTCTACATCTCGCAGATCGGCGACGCGCCGGAACGTTTCTTCGAGGTCTACGCCAACGAGATCCTGCCCCGCTACAACACCGGCACCCGGGCCGCCGCCGGCGCCGGCGCCTAGCGTTGCCGGTGGCGGTACCGGGCGCGGAGGTGGCATGAGCGTCGCGATCCTCGACGTAGACGGCACCCTGGTCGACACCAACTACCAGCACGCGCTGGCCTGGTACCGGGCGTTCCGCGACTGCGGTGTCACGCTTCCGGTGTGGCGGA
>JADMIO010796569.1_pt1 | contig 28614 bp, 25 predicted proteins | sample 8958161 | NCBI WGS metagenome assembly JADMIO01 (sample SAMN16585339, study PRJNA669376) | soil metagenome | isolation source: Crop rotation soil | place: USA: Cullars Rotation, Alabama | collected 2011 | reverse complement strand
GCCGCGACTTCAAGTCACGTGAATTCCAAGCTTCGGATCCCACTGTGCTGGAAAGTGCTATGTGCCCGCGGACTGGCTTCCGTTTCCATGTTCCTTTTTGGGGTAAATGCCTTGTGGAATATTCACCCGAAACGGTGGTTTACGCAGAGGTGGTGGCTGTTCGGTCTTTTGTGGGTCGCATTGTACGCCGTTTCATATTTCTGGTCTGACAATGTCTTCGAATGGAAGGACCATCTGCAGGTTAAGCTGCCTTTCCTGCTGCTTCCGCTTTCGTTTGCGTTTATTCCGGCGTTTACCATTCGGCAGCTGAGAGCATTTACCTGGGCGCTGGCAATCCTGATATGCGCTGCATGTATTTATGGTATGATCCCTTTATGGCGAGCTCCGGAAGACCTGATCAACAGCTATAAATATGCGCACGTCCTTCCGACGGCCATGTACAACGACCACATTGCCTTCTCCGTGACCGTGGCTCTTACTATTGCCTGGATATTGTTCTTTATGCCCCAGGTGGAACGGAAAGGAGAAAAGATTGCGCTTGCTGTTGTCGCGCTTTTCCTGTGTATCTATCTCCATATCCTGGCCGCCAAATCCGGCCTGATAGCCCTTTATATTTTGTTTGCCGGGTTGGTCCTGATGCGTTTCCTGTCTGCGCCGCGCCAGGGAATACTGATACTCATACTGATGTTGATGGCGATCGGTGCGGCTTATATCTCCATTCCGACATTCAGGGAGCGGATCGGGTACAGCATGGTTACATGGAGAAACTATAAGAGTGGGGAGCGCAGCGGAATATACAGCGACGCGGGGAGGTTGATCTCGTATGACCTGGCAGTAAGATCCATAAAGCAATATCCTCTGACAGGGGTAGGGGCTGGTGACGTGCTTGCAAGTATGAAATCCGGGTACGCGGAACATTATCCAAAAGTGCCGGAAGAGCAGATGCTGTGGCCGCACAACCAGTTTCTTACCACGGCCATGGCCGTGGGTATTCCGGGAGCCTTGTTGTTGGCTCTATGGATAGCAGCGCCTCTTCGTAAAGTCCGCAGAGACAGGAATGGGTATTTCTTCATGATCGTCTGGTTCATGCTGCTCGTGCCGCTGATGGTAGATCTCATATTAGAGGTTCAGGCCGGAGTTGGGGTCTACCTGATATTCCTGCTTTGGCAACGGAGCTTTCTCCTGTCACCATTGCAGGACCGTCGCGTGCTTAAAGCATAATATTCCTCGTCCGTCGACAAAAATTGCATGCCGTGATTTCCATCCTATAATTTTAAGCAGTAAAACACACACAACACATGATCTTCTTATGTATTGATTGGGGAAATACACTTGTGAAAGTTGCCGTAATGAATGAGCCGGCCAGGATGCTGGCTATGGAAACGGTGACTCCGGACAAGGCATTTGAAACGATTTCCCGTTTGGTGGACGTGCACCATCCGAAGGCGTCCATCTTCTGCTCGGTAGTGGTAAATCACGAAGAGCAAATTGTCAGCCTGCTAAAAGAAAAGACGCACTATGTGGAGCTGACCAGCAAAACCATGCTGCCGATCATGAATGCCTACCATTCTCCCGAAACCCTGGGAATGGACCGGATTGCCGCGGTTGCGGGCGCGTTTGCGGAAAATCCCGGAAAGAACAACCTGGTGATCGCGTTGGGCACCTGTGTGACCTACAATTTTATCACGAAGAACGGGGCGTTCCGGGGAGGTGCTATTTCTCCGGGAGTGCAGATGCGTCTCGATGCGATGCACCACTTCACCGACGGCTTGCCGCAGGTGCTTCGGGAAGGTGACACCTTGCTGCTTGGATATGACACACCCACCTGTATGAGGAGCGGTGTAATATTTGGTATGGCGGCTGAAATTGACGGCATGATCACTGCGTTTAGCAAGGAGTATGGTGACTTTAACGCTGTTTTAACCGGTGGGGATGCGCCCCTTTTGGTGCGCCATATCAAAAGCGGGATATTTGCCGACCCTCAGATAATCCTGAAAGGGTTGTACCAAATCCTGAAACATAATGCGCGATTTCTCCGCTAAGCGATTGCTTACCGCGACCCTTGTATGTGCCGCCACAGCCGCCGTTGCGCAGAACGGTAATTCAAATAAAGAAAATGATCCTTATTCCCGGTATGGCATAGGTGAGTCACTGACCGGAACCAATGTATTGAATCGTGGCATGGGCTATACTTCGGTAGCCTATCAAAACGCTTCGGCCGTCAATACTGAGAATCCTGCATCCTATTCATTTCTCAAGATTACTACGTACGAAGCAGGCTTTACCGGCGGCCTCAGAAGCATTCATGCAGATAACAAGAGCTATAATACCGGTTCTGCTTCTCTTGCGTACCTGCGGGTAGGCCTGCCTTTGGGAAGGCACGCCGGGATGGCTTTCGGATTGCAGCCTCAGAGTCACGTTTTCTACCATTCCATTGATACGGCAAGCATAATCAAAGAAGAGAATAAGGGTGGTTTCGTGTACAATAAGAATGTCAGCGAATACACAGGTGAAGGCGGCCTGAACTATGCCTTCATCGGCGGCGGCGGAGAAGTATCCGGTTTTTCATTCGGCGCCAACTTCGGTTACATGTTCGGAAATATCCGGAACACCAGCCGCCTCGTCAATATTGATACGACACATGTGCTGGGCTCCGACTTCTCAAAGTACACCCGCCTGGGTGGCATTCACTGGAAGGCAGGCGTGCAGTACCACGATACCCTGCAGAATGGCTGGCATGTGAGAGTGGGCGCCACAGCCGATATCAGCCAGCAGCTGAACGGCAATCGCGAGACTTATAATTCTTCTTTCTTCTACATAGGGTCGACTCAGTACACAGATACCGCGTTTACGACCAGCGATGAGCGCGGAAAGATCATTCTTCCTTCCACATATGCGGTGGGTGCCCAGTTGGGCGGTGGCAACTGGAGTCTTGCTGCAGATGTGACGCGCATGGACTGGAGCAAGTACCGGAACTACGATGTTTCGGATTCCCTGGTTGATAAGACTATCCGAATCAATGCCGGCGGTGAATTCACTCCGGATCCAACGAATGTCTATAGCTACCTGTCAAGGGTCACATATCGGGCAGGATTTTATTACGGCACAGACTATGTGAAGCTGCGGAATACCGAAATGAACTATTACGGATTTACCCTGGGCGCTTCTCTTCCTTTTAAGCGTATGGGCAATGATCCTTACAGCTCAGGTATGATTCATGCGGCCATAGAGGTGGGTCGTCGCGGAACTGAAACGAATGGACTGGTACAGGCCAACTATTTCAAATTCCACCTTGGCGTCTCTCTTAACAACAAATGGTTCATCAAGAGGAGGTATGACTAGTTCAGGAGCATTTTTCAAAAAGCTATATACCCGGGTGAAAACTCCGGGTATTTTGTTTGTGATGCTCTTTTCTTCCTGTACGAACAGTATGCAGGAAATCAATGAAGCGATGAGCAAGGCTAAAGTCGGGGAGGATCGGGCGAAGGATGTGACGATCCTGTACAGCCGTGGCGGACACCTGAACGCGAGACTCTTCGCACATACATTCGTGCATGCTGAAAGCGCGAATCCGGCTTATGCGGAAATGCGCGATGGACTGAAAGTAGAGTTCTTTAACGACAGTATGATCATTAAGAATACACTTACTGCCGGTTATGCCCGCTGGTATGAGCGGGAGAACAATATTCTCATCCGCGACAATGTCAGGGTGGTCAATGACAAGGGTGAACAGCTACAAACTTCGGAGCTCGTCTGGAATCAGAAGATCCAAAAGTTCTTTACCGAAAAGCCGGTGAAGATCATTACCAAAACACAGGTGCTGAACGGTACCGGGATGGAGGCCAGTCAGGACTTTTCTACTTACCAGATCAATAATCTCACCGGGCAGGTACAAGTGCAGAAGAGCCAAATGCCCAATGATAATTAAGAATTGGATCGGGAAGCAGTTTTATTTCTTCAATCCTTAAACGAACCACTTTGAAAGAAACCGCCTTCCGTTTTCTGAGAAAATGCGGTTGACGATTTCATTGGAGGTAATTTGATTCGAGGCTTTCAGCTTCTTTCCCTCGGTGTTCATGTAGTTATAGGCATGCCGTTCCAGGTACGATTGCAGGGCAGGCAATTCTTCAGCGGTGAGGAAGCCATTCAGCGGATCAATGGTTGCGTCAAAATCGGATCCTAACCCCATGCAATCCCATGCCGGCAGATTATTCCGGTCTAAAAGCTCTGCCACATATTGCACCTGGTTCCATAACAGTGCAGAGCGATTGTGCCGTACTTCATTGACGAACATTGATTGCTTTACATTCTTCAGCGCCTCCTTACTCGCAGCTCTGCGCTCGTCCAACTGCAATCCATAGATACCCCCGCTTCTTGCGATAAAAAGAATCTCATCGTCATAGAAGTTGATGCCTTCAGCAAGCATGCGTGGTGACAACGAAGGGTTGTCCGAAACGGGCTCGTCCATTGATCTGAGGCCATTCGCAGCTGCATGGCTGGCTATCACAGGAATTATTTCAGACGCATACTCAGTATTGAGTATCGCGAAATACTCCTTCCTGGCGAGCGGGCTCATGTGCTTGATGTCAATATATATGCGCTTGCCATTAGTCTTGCCCAGTACCTCTTTCAGGACCTGCTTGCCAAGATCCGTGAAGCCAGTCAGGACACCATCCTTCTGATCGCTGACCTGCCCGATCAGATCGAACAGGCTTTTTGCGTGACCGCAGAGGTGATTATTGAAATGGTGGGCCAATGTCACGAAGAATGGTGGATGCTCCCAGGCCTTTATAGCGCGGACATTGGCGACCAGACGGTCCCGGTCAGGGGGCGCGTCCATGTCCTCCATCAAGGCATGTAGCCCTTCGATACTGAAAATAAAGAACAGGATACGGTCTCCATTCGTTTCCTTCAAACCGCGCTCTACCTCCGCCCAGTTATGAGCGAGCCGGTAAGTGGCCGGTCCATCATCGAGCTGAATTGTCTTCCCATTCAACTGCCGGTAAAACGCATACTCGTCGTTGAGGTCTTTAAAGTAATTCCGCATCGTCTGTATCGACTGGACGCGTTCCCTACCCACAGATGCAACAAATGCATTCACGTTCTCATTCGCATAGTTGACGCCATACTTGTTGTTGAAGAAGCCGCGCTCGATCGGGTACAGGGATGCACAAACAATCCGGCTGTTGCCCCGAAGCAGCGTGGTCCCATCCGCCTGGGTGAATTTGCAAATGCCGACCCAGGCCTGCATGGCTTTATCGATCAGCCGCGGACGATCATAGTGCCAGATGCTGGCACGCGAATAACGGTCCGCGGAATTCTGCCCTGCTGGTTTAGACGAAAAGCTCTGTCCATATGGCTTGAGGCCCGGATGGCAATGGAAGTCGATAAAAGGCGGTTGCACGACTGCTAATCTGCTGGTTAACGAATATGCTAGTTCCCCTGCATCTCCGCGAAAAACTTATGAAAGTAGGGGATCGTTTCAATGCCCTTTTCATAGTTCGCTACATCATACTTCTCATTGGGCGAGTGGATATTGTCGTTGTCCAATCCGAAACCGAGCAGTACTGTTTTCAGACCGAGGATGCTCTCAAAGAGTGCCACAATAGGAATAGAACCACCACCACGAGTTGGGATTGGGTCTTTGCCAAAAGTAGTCTTGATTGCCTTTGCCGCCGCCTGGTAAGCAACAGAATCGGTCGGTGTTACTACGGGCTCGCCGCCATGATGCGTCGTTACCTTGATCTTTACGCCGGCCGGAGCAATGCTCTCGAGGTGTTGGGTAAACAGTTTAGCGATCTCGTCACTTCCCTGGTTAGGAACGAGGCGCATGGATATCTTGGCAAATGCCTTTGAAGGAAGTACCGTCTTTGCACCTTCACCGGTGTAGCCACCCCATATGCCATTGCAATCCAGAGTAGGGCGGGTGCCGGTCCGCTCGAGATTGGAATAACCCTTCTCTCCCCATTCCTTGCCGATACCCAACTCTTCGTTGTACTCTTTCTGATTGAACGGTGCGCTGTTGAGTGCAGTCTTCTCCGTATCACTCAGCTCCTTCACCTTATCGTAAAAGCCGGGAATGGTAATATGATTGTTCTCGTCGTGCAGTGACGCGATCATGCTGCACAGCGCGTTAATCGGATTCTGAACGGCTCCGCCATATACACCGCTATGAAGGTCCCGGTTAGGACCCGTTACTTCAACTTCCATATAGGCCAACCCGCGGAGACCGCTTTCTATGCTCGGATGTTCCATGCTGATCATGGACGTGTCGCTCACCAGTACGATATCAGCTTTAAGCTGTTCCCGGTGATCTTCCAGGAATTTTCCCAGGTTGGACGAGCCGACTTCTTCCTCGCCTTCTATCATGAACTTGATATTGCAAGGCAGCTCGCCACTGTGCGCCATCACTTCGAGAGCCTTTACGTGCATAAACATTTGTCCCTTGTCGTCGCAGGCACCACGAGCGTAGATCTTTCCGTCTTTGATCACGGGCTCAAACGGGCCACTTGTCCACAGATCGAGCGGATCGGGAGGTTGAACATCATAGTGGCCATATACCAGCACAGTAGGCTTTGAAGGATCAACGATCTTTTCACCGTACACGATAGGATGGCCTGCTGTCGGGACAATTTCCGCTTTGTCGGCGCCGGCGCTAAGCAAGGATGCCTTTACGGCCTCCGCGCAACGGGCTACGTCATCTCTATACTTGCTGTCCGCGCTTATCGATGGTATCCGGAGCAAGTCCAGCAGTTCATTTAAAAAGCGATCCTTGTTTTGTGATTGATAGTCTTTCCAGGCTTGCATATATGGTTGGATATATTTGGATATGATTGTATCGGTTTGAGGCTGCCAGCGTCTTTGTATACTGCGTAATTGCGGTGCCGGAACGCAAATGTAAGCGGCAATAACGCAGAGCGAATTTTTGTTTGTCCGGATGGGCCGTGCCGAATCAGGGGAGGAAGAAAGGTCTGTGACCGTGCGTATTTTCTATTTGCAAGGATCTCCCGCCACATTCCCGCCGCCATCGACCGGCATTCCGCCAATGGCGTGGCCGCGCAGAGCGGCATTGACGAAGGTGATCCGTGTATTGGCAGCAGGCATTTCAGACACCGGTTTGGTGTCTCCAAATCCAACCGCGATTAGTCGCTTGCAGTCTATGCCCTTTCCGACCAACCATGCACAAACCGAGTTCGCCCGTGCTTCACTCAAAGCCTGATTCTTTGCCGAGCCGCTCACATGGCCCTCTACTCTTAAGAGGGAGATATAGCTCTTGTCGTCCAGGTATTTTTTGATATTCGCGAGGGATTCTTCGCTTTCGGCTTTGATTTTTGCCGTGCCCGTCTCAAAAACGATCATTCCGTCGAGGTTGACTTGATTTCCCTCCAGATGATATCCCTGGGCAAAGCCGATGGTACTAATCAGATAAGCCGCCAGTAAGCAAACGACCTTTTTCATATGTGCATGATTTGAGATTGAAGATAGCGCCCTGTTCCCCAATAATTCCAGTACAGCTCTATATTCTTCGGATCAGTTCCTCGATCAATCGGGAAAGGCGCGGTGCGGCTTCATTAGCTGCCGCCAGCACTTCCTCATGGGTGATGGTATTGAGCTCTTCCCGTATGCCGATGTCCGTAATGATGCTGGCTCCAAACACCTTCATTCCACTATGGATAGCCACGATCACTTCGGGAACGGTGCTCATGCCAACTAAATCTCCCCCGATAGTATGGAGCCAATGGTACTCGGCGCGCGTCTCGAACGTTGGACCCTGGACGCCTGCATAGACTCCCGTCTTCACCTCCAATGAATGTTCTCCGGCAATCTGTTTTGCCAGTTCGATCAGTCGCAAAGTATAGGGTTCGCTCATGTCCGGGAATCTGGGACCCAGTCGTTCGTCGTTCCTGCCTCGCAAAGGATGCTCCGGATGCAGATTGATATGATCAGTTATAAGAACGATGTCTCCGACGCGGTAGCTACGATTCATACCGCCGGCTGCATTGGAAACAACCAGCGTCTCAACTCCCAGTGCACGCATCACCCGGACAGGAAACGTCACTTCGTCCAGAGAATAGCCTTCGTAGTAATGAAAACGTCCCGACATCATGACTACCGGCTTTCCTCCAAGATTTCCAAAAATGAGCCGGCCTTCATGCCCCTCTACTGTGCTGTGGGGGAAATGAGGGATCTTATCGTAGGGAATAGACAGCTCTATTTCAACCGAATCAACCAGTCCTCCCAGGCCGCTTCCGAGAATGACTCCGGTGATAGGTGAATGTTGTGTATTGGACCGAAGGAACGATACCGTCTCTTGTATTCTATCGAAAAGTTGCACGCGTAGGGATGGGGTATTTACTTGATTGAAATTCAGTCGAGCTTCTCGGCGGCTGCGGTCTCTTCGGCATCATACCCCGGGTTGGGAATGAGGTTGACACTACCACCGGCCGGTGCATGCACCGGAAGCTCATTAAAGTGACGCTGCTCGATAGCGTCGATGGCTGCTTTTCGCTGAAGATGCTGCCCAACGATTGTCTTAATCTGTTTGCCTGCAATGTTCAGGATCGCATTTTTTTGACGGATGCGCGCCAGGCTTCGCGCCAGGAACACGAACAGTAATCCGGTCAACCCGATCAATGCGCACACTCCCCACTGAAGAAAGTGAACGTTCTGAAGTCCCAGGTTTTGTGCGTGGTCGGGCCGTGAAAGCTGGAACAGAAGGTAAAATGGATAGAGCTTATTCAGGAAAATACAGGAAGCAACGGCGGTGAGGAAGAGCAGCCAGCACAATAATTCTCCGAAAATAATGAGACCTTTTGCCGCAAGGCGTTGTGCGGCAGGCTTGCGAAGTGAAATTGAAAGAGGCTCGAGAAGCTCAATCTGGGATTGAATCATCTTTTTTTCTTCCCTGAATTCCAGCAGCAGATCATCTTGTAATCGGGTTGTTGCCATTCGTTGTGCGTGCGAGAGGCAAATATATGTTGACTAAAGTAGGTGAAGCCGGCCTCATCTATAACAACCCTCCATAGCGAATGCGTACAATTTCGGAACTTCGCGCGCCCTGCACTTCTGTCTGCCAGGCGGCTCATTGTTTTTGTAGAATCTGAGTATTAGAAAAATGTACGATAAAGAAATTTCGCGGCGGCGCACCTTCGCCATCATTTCACACCCCGATGCCGGTAAGACGACACTTACCGAAAAGCTGCTGCTATTTGGGGGCGCCATTCAGGTGGCAGGCGCCGTAAAAAGCAACAAGATCAAGAAACATGCGACCAGCGACTTCATGGAAATTGAACGCCAGCGTGGTATCTCGGTGGCGACCTCAGTGATGAGCTTTGAGTATCGGGATACGCTGATCAACCTGTTGGATACACCCGGCCACAAAGACTTTGCCGAGGATACGTACAGGACCTTGACCGCAGTTGACTCCGTGATCCTGGTGATTGATAGTGTAAATGGGGTAGAGGAGCAAACACGCCGGCTGGTGGAGGTATGTCGCATGCGGGATACACCTGTGATTGTCTTTATTAATAAGATGGACCGGGATGGCAAACTGCCATTTGATCTTCTGGATGAAATTGAGAAAGAGCTCAAGATCTCACTGCATCCAATGTCATGGCCAATCAACAGCGGCAAGGAGTTCAAGGGGGTATATAACCTGCATGAGAAAAGCCTGCTGCTCTTTACAGCAGGTCAGAAAGCCGGTGAAGAGAATTCAATTCCGGTTGAAAATCTGTCGGACGGAAACCTGGACCGAATGGTCGGCGAACGGGACGCAAGTCAATTGCGTGAGGATGTGGAGTTGCTGGAAGGTGTGTACGGAGAGCTCGACAAGGACGATTATCGGGCAGGCAAAATCGCTCCGGTATTCTTTGGATCTGCGGTGAATAACTTTGGAGTAAAGGAGCTGCTGGACACGTTTATTCAGATCGCTCCACATCCGCTGGGAAGGGCTACAGACAAACGCTATGTTGCTCCGGAGGAGGAGAAATTCTCCGGGTTCATATTTAAGATCCATGCTAATCTGGATCCCCGTCACCGCGATCGAATCGCTTTTCTGCGAGTCTGTTCCGGGCGTTTTGCACGTAATACTTATTATAAGCACACGCGTCTTGGCAAAGATGTACGTTTCTCCAATCCTTATTCGTTCCTGGCCCGTGAAAAGGACATTATTGAGGAGGCATACCCAGGCGATGTTGTGGGCCTGTTTGACACCGGAACGTTCAAGATCGGTGATACGCTTACACAGGGCGAGGAAATGCAGTTCACGGGTATTCCAACCTTTTCTCCGGAGATCTTCAAGGAACTCGTAAATAAGGATCCCATGAAGACCAAACAGCTGGAGAAAGGCATCAGCCAACTTACGGATGAGGGAGTTGCGCAGCTATTTACCCAGCATGGCGGCAATCGTAAGGTGATCGGTTGCGTTGGTGAGCTTCAGTTTGAGGTGATTCAGTATCGCTTGCTGCAGGAGTATGGTGCCGCCTGCGCATTCATGCCGCTGCAATTCTATAAGGCCTGCTGGATTACTGGCGACAAGAAAAAGATCGAGGACTTTGCGCGGTTCAAGCAGTCTAATATCATGACAGACAAGGACGGCAACCTGGTGTATCTGGCACAAAGTGAATGGTTCCTCAATACGGAGCGGCAGAATAATCCAGACATCGAATTCCATTTCACCAGCGAGTTCAAAACGGCAGTTGCCTAAGCGCTTCAGCCCCGATATGGACACTATTGCTGGCGCTTCCTCGCACGGGAGCGGGGAAGTGATAGCTATTTATTTTTTCTTCTTTTCTTTCTTCTCCAGAGTCTTTACGTGGTCGTAAGATTCCTGAGCGAAGGCCTGCCATTTTTTTGACTGGTCTGCAGGTATCACTACCCAACCGCCCATTGGCCGACCTTCCATCGGAGTGAAAAGCGAATATCCCTTTCCCAGCATCTGGTCCAATTGTTCCGCTGCCGGCTTCACGATTAGATTCTCTTTCCACAGCATGGCTCCTGCCTTGCCGTTCGGGGCTTTGATGCAGGGGCATCCAAACATGCTACTAAGCTTTGCCTCCGGAATTTTCGATGCGATCTGCTGGAACAGCTCTTCAGTATTAACGGCCATATTATTGACTTTTGGTGTGCCTATTTGGCACGCATGCGATTATTTCGCGGATTGTGCTCCAGCTCGGCAAGACCTAATGCCTCCATCAATGGGGGAACATACATCCCAAAGCGGCCGCGAAAGCCTTTCTTTAGTCCGTACCATCCGCCGATGGGATTCTCCTCCGAGCGACCCCAGGCTTCGACAGTGCCTTCCTTAGCCGGTTTTTGCTCATCCGCACTTCCCAGTTCGATCCAGTCTCCGTGTTTCTTCAGCATCGCATGCAGATCCGCCGTGCAGCGGCCATCGTAGTGGAGAACGGTCTTGCCGACGGTACATACCCAGATGTCCTTCGCGTCGTCCTTATACATGGTAAATTCCGAAGTGCCCGGTGGTGTTTTTAGCTGGTACGGATTCTCTTTCGTGCCTGATGCTGCCATACGGTTCTGATTGTACTTCAATGTTACGGAATCCAGGAGGGAGAATTGAGAATTTAGAGCCGGGAATTCACCCTTTTTTCCCTCTAAGGCCGGAGAAAAAGCGATTACTTTACCGCCCATTTACCAAACGTATTTATGACCAGATACTTAGTGTCCGCAGTGCTGCTCGCAACTGCATTTACCTCCTGCAATAATCAGTCATCAGGCGGTGATCAGGCATCCAGGCCGAAGGGCGACATCCTTGTCCTTAATATGGACACGACTATGAGTCCTACGGAGGATTTCTTTCAGGCAGCCGAAGGCGGATGGCTGAAACGGAATCCGATTCCCGGCGACGAAACCTCATGGGGGATCGGGCAGTTGGTGAATGAAGAGCTCTACCAGCGCAAGCGCACCATAAACGAAGAAGCTGCAAAAAAGCAGAATCGCAGCGGAGTGGATCAGCAGGTTGCTGATTTCTGGCTGACCGGAATAGACAGCGCCGCTATCGAGAATGCGGGCAATGGGCCTTTGAAGGAAGAACTGGCAAAGATCTACGCCGCTCAAAGCAGAAGTGAAATTGTCAATGAAGCGGCCCGACTGCATACCATGGGCGTTGGCGTGTTCTTTGGCGAAGGCGTATCGCAGGATGCGAAGAATAGCGATGTAATGGCCTACTACCTTTCTCAGGGTGGGCTAGGCATGCCCAACAGGGATTATTACTTTAATAAGGATGCTCGTTCGACCAAAGTAAGAGAGAGCTACCCCGCATACGTGGCCACTGTTTTCAGACTGCTTGGTGAGAATGACAGTGCAAAGGCAGCACAGAAAGCAAAATCGGTTATTGCCCTTGAGACCCGCCTCGCCTCTGCATCCCGTCGTCTCGAGGACCTTCGCGATCCTTACAAAAACTACAACAAGATGTCGGTAGGAGACCTGCAGAAGCTGTCTCCAACCATCGACTGGAATGCAACGATTAAGGGAATAGGTGTTCCAAAGATCGATACCGTGATCATCGGTCAGCCCGAGTTCTATATGGCGCTCGATAAGGTGGTGACCAGCGAGACGCCCGAGGTGCTGAAGGACTATCTGGCTTTTCATTTCGCGAGCACATTTGCGCCCTACTTGTCAAAGCCTTTCGTGGATGCACACTTTAATTTCTACTACAAGACGCTCAGGGGCGCCGAGCAGCAGCGTCCGCGCTGGAAGCGTGTTTTGGATGCCGAGGAGCACGCGATAGGTGAAGAGGTGGGGCAGCTCTTCGCGAAAGAGTATTTTAACGAAAAGGCGAAAGGCCGCTATAGCCAGATGGTGGAAGGAATTCGCGATGCCTATAAGGCCCGCATCGAAAAGCTGGACTGGATGAGCGACAGCACTAAGCAGAAGGCTCTTCACAAGCTGGCCACTATGAAGAAGAAAGTAGGATATCCCGACACATGGAAGGATTTTTCGCAGATGAAGATCGACCGTAGTTCATTCGCTGGAAATATGATGCATGCCAATGAATGGTGGAACAACTATGAGATCGCAAAGCTGGGCAAACCGGTGGACCGTAATGAGTGGGATATGACGCCGCAGACTTACAATGCCTATTACAATCCGTCTAATAATGAGATCGTGCTTCCTGCCGGGATCTTTACTGTCCCCGGCTATAGGGACGAGCAGCTTGATGACGCGCTGGTATACGGATATGCCGCAGCATCCACTATCGGTCACGAGATCACGCACGGTTTCGATGATGAAGGCCGCCAGTACGATGAAAAGGGAAATCTCAAGAATTGGTGGAGCTCTGCGGACTCGGCACAGTTTGCCCGCCGCGCCCAGGTCCTGGTGCAGCAATTCAACGGAATGGTCGCTGTGGATACGATTCATCTAAATGGGCGGGCGTCTCTGGGTGAAAATCTTGCCGACCTTGGTGGACTGCTGCTTGGTGTAGATGCATTCAAACAAACAGATGTTTATAAAAAAGGCGATAAGATCTCGGGGCTGACACCGCTACAGCGATTCTTCCTGGGATATGCTTTGGGATGGATGTACCAGATCCGTCCGGAGCAGTTGGCATCGCAGGTAATTACAGACGTGCACGCTCCGGCCAAGTTCCGTGTGAACGGCCCCTTGCCGAATGTGCCGGCCTTCTACGAAGCGTTTGCCGTGAAGCCCGGGAACAAAATGTATCTCCCGGACAGCGCCCGCGTACGGCTTTGGTAGGCCTATATATCGGGCTAATGTGCATTTGTGGAAAAGGTGTTTATCCTTATAGTTAATACTGTGTCCACTGTTACCACAGTATTAAGTAAACGATACCTTTGGCCGGTAAAAAAAAATCACTCATGCTAAAAGAAACTATCGTAGAAGCTGACGTAAAGCCAGCTGGCTACGACGACAAAACACAACAAATGCTTCAGCAAATTCAAACGGTTACTGTCATTGGTTCCGGCACTATGGGTAATGGCATCTGTCATGTATTCGCGCAGTGCGGCTTCAAGGTCCACATGATGGACATCAGGCAGGAAGCTCTTGACAAGGCTATTGTGACAATTGGAAAGAACATGGACCGTCAGGTCGGCAAGGGAACTCTCAGCGAGCAGGACAAGGCTGATTCACTGGGCCGTATCTCTACATTTACAGACATGGCCGAAGCTGTAAAAAATTCTGATCTGGTCGTTGAGGCTGCCACCGAGAACATTGATCTCAAGCTTAAGATCTTCCAGGAGCTCGACAAGCTCGCACCGGCAACCTGCATCCTAGCTTCTAATACCTCTTCTATTTCTCTTACCCGCATCGCATCTTATACCAAGCGCCCCGCGCAGGTGATCGGCATGCACTTCATGAATCCGGTTCCGGTAATGAAGCTGGTGGAGATCATCAACGGATATGCTACCGATGTAAAGGTGACTGAAACGATCGTAAACCTTTCCCGTTATCTGGGCAAAGTTCCCTGCGTTGTGAATGACTATCCTGGCTTCATCTCTAACCGTATCCTGCTTCCGATGCTCAATGAAGCGATTCTTGCACTGCAGGAAGGTGTGGCCGGCGTAGAGGAAATCGATACGATCATGAAGCTGGGTATGGCCCATCCGATGGGTCCCCTGCAACTGGCTGACTTTATCGGTCTTGACACCTGCTACAGCATCATGAACGTTCTGCACATGGGCTTTGGTAATCAGAAGTATGCTCCTGCTACCTTGCTCGCCAACATGGTACAGGCAGGTTACCTGGGTGTAAAGAGTGGCGAGGGCTTCTATAAGTACACTCCGGGTTCTAAGGAGATGACGGTTAGCGAGCGCTTCAAGAAAAGAGACTACTAAGCTTAATTGCGTGAATAATAATAAAGCCGCTGTTTTCGTAACAGCGGCTTTTCTTCTTTTAGTGGAAGTTCTACAGCTTGACGCCAAAGGTCACAACGGCATTGTTGGCGCCAGTTGTCAACGTTGCGGTAGGTATCGAGACTGCATAACTGGCGGGCAGGGTATAGGGCTGCTCACTCAGCTTGTATTGGTGATGCACAAAACCAAAGTCAAGGAACGTAGATTCAAAACGGAATCCAAGGCCTGCAGAGAAGTCGAGGCGTTCGGCAGATGGATTGCCGCTCTTGTATGGGTTGCCATAGTATCCGAATCCTCCGCGAATCATGAGATTATCCAGGCGGATCTCTATCCCGGTACGGATATTGGACGCACCCTGATAGGTAGCCTTAATTTGATTGTTTATGAAGCTCTGGTAGTCCTTTTCGTCAGCACTGCTGCCGAACCTGAAGCGTGCTGAAGCGTAGTCAACATATTCATAGTCTACCGTGAAGAATCCCATCTTGCCAAAGAGGGCAGTCGCTGAAACTACCCCACGCCAGGGAGTGGTGAGATTGTAGTCATACTGATTCTCCAGGGCCGAAACATGAACGGTACCACCAAAATTCTCTGTATTGGTTGTGATGGCCTGGTTGTCGATATCGGTCAGGCTGTAGGCTGTTGGTGTATGTATGGCTGCGCCAAATCGGAAATTGGTAGTCGCCTTATAGATAAAGCCGAGTTTGAGATTAATGCCGGCGCCACTGGTTTTCAGATTGTCCGTGTAGTGGAAGTTGTCAAAGTCGTTGTTGTTGTTCCCGCTAATGTCACGCTCATCCAGAGTCTTGTCCATAAGGTAGCGCAAAACGGGTATCCCAAGTGTTGCACCGATCATGAGCTTATCCTGGTAGCTTCCGCCAAGGGTTAGTCCCAGCTCTGAAATCCCTCCGCGCTCCCGCATCACCAATCCCTGGCGTACCGGAAATCTTCCCGGATCGACCACCGAGATATACCCGGTCCCGAATGTGTCGAGCAGGAACGACTGATATCCGAGATCGGCAAGGCTCGTAATACTTCCGTCGGTCGATATGCCGAATTTATTGGCATCATTCTCAAAGACGAAGGAGGCTGACGAGGTATTGTTGTTTCCCTGATAGGAATAGTCTCTCGTAAAATCGGCAACTCTTGTTAGCCCGAATCCGAATGAAAAGGAGGTCCATCCATTGCTCTTCCTTCTGCGCCCGCGATCTGATTTTGTGGAGACGATGCCAATATTGCTGAATGCAAAGTGCGATCCTGATTCGTGGGAGGAGTTTCCTGAGTAGTCGGAAGAAGTGCCCGCGAAAGTCAATGATGGCGTTATCATTATTTCAGAGCTTCTGTAGATGCCGATACCTGCCGGGTTAACCGCGAGGGACGAAAACTCTCCACCAATGGATCCAAGCGCAGAGCCAAAGCCGATAGAGCGGGCAGTGCCCTGCGGCTGCAGGAATGAATACCGAAGTGCGTCCTGCTCATTCTGTGCACCCGCAGAATAGGAGAGCAGGGTTGTGGTAGATGCGGCCAATATCAGGCTGCGTAGTGTCAGGTGTCTCATGATCTGATTCTTTTTCGTTTAGTTGGAAGGCAGAAGGTGCCGGAAGTTTAATGGCGTCCGCTGCGGTTGCAGAATTTAGTTCCCATCTACATAAACGTGCCTTCACAAAAAAACCACTACAAATCCTGTAGTGGTTTGAAATTTATTTTATGGACTATCGCCGGCCACCGCCAAAGCTTCGTCCGCCGCCGCTGCTGCCACCGCCAAAACTCCGGCTACCGCCACCAAAATCCCGATTACCGCCGCCAAAGTTGCGGGAAGGAGCGGACTCCATTCGTGGTTGTGAGAAAGAGCGTTGTTCGCGCATCGGAGCCTCAGAACGTTCTCCACGGCCAAACCATCCGCCATCGCGGCGGGTTTCCGGAGCTCGTGATTCAGTGCGTTCGCTGCGACCGAACCAGCCACCACGGCGACTTTCCTGAGGAGCGGAGCCGGACTGATCCTGCCTGAGATCATTTCGGTCAGCTCTTGGAGCAGCCTCGACATGAGTACGGTCTCTTTCAGAGAATCGTATCTCGCCACGGTCGCGTGAAGGAGCCTCGGCACCACGGAGCTGGCCGTTGTCATTTACGGTGGCGTTTTCGCGAACAGCCCTGCGACCATCGTTGTCGATGCTGCGGAATCCACTGGACCGAGGTGTGCCAAATCCAGGCGTTGCCTGAGCACTGCGATCTATGGCATCCCTGCGCATGCTCCGATTGACGTAGTGGGTATAGTTGTTCTGATTTGAATTCAGCGAATATCTTGGTCCGTAGGTGATGGTACGGTAGCCACGTCCATATCCATAGTTATTGTAGAGGCCGGCATAGTAGCCATTCCAATACCCGCTGTAGTAGCCGCCATACATACCATAGCCCGGATATCCATAATAGGATCCAAAGCTGCCGCAGCCATACCACGATGACCATCCCCAATAGGATGACCAGTAAGGCCCGGTTCCAAAGGAGATAGAGAAGCCGGGGCGATACCAGGGGCTCCATCCCCAGTAAGGATCTACCCAATATGGATCATACCAGTAAGGATTGTAGAAGCTACTATAGTATGGCCGGTTGTAGAAGGGGTAGTAAAACCTGTTGATGCGACTTGCATAATAGTAGTCATTATCATAATCCGGATCGTCGCCATATTCTCGCGACTTACTGCGGGAATCATAAGAATCTCCGTCACTTGATGTGTACGTGTTATCATCCGCTGCCGGTTTGGTAGCATCATTCTCGGAAGGAGCCGCCTGAGCTTTGTAATCCTCCTCCTGCTGTGCCTGTTTTGCAGCCTTAGTGTCTGAATATATATCGTCGTCGTACGTACGCTTTTGCTGCGCGAAAGAAGCCGTGGCTCCCGCCATAGCGAGTAGTACCAATCCTGCAGTTAGTAAGCGTTTCATCTTGAGTTGATTTATTGCGGTTTGCACTGTGAAATTAATACTTTTGCCCGCCTTTGCTGCCAATTAAACCGGAAAAACGAAGCGGGGATTATTATGGGTAATGTTTTAACAAGCCGTTCTGAAAATTACTCAGAATGGTACAATGATCTGATTATTAAAGGAGGGTTAGCTGACTATTCTGCCGTTAGAGGCTGCATGGTCATCAAGCCTTATGGGTTTGCGCTCTGGGAGGCCATGCAGTCGCAGCTGGACAAAATGTTCAAAGAGACAGGTCATCAGAATGCCTACTTCCCCTTATTCATACCCAAGAGTTTCTTGAGCAAGGAGGCGGCCCACGTGGAAGGTTTTGCTAAAGAGTGCGCAGTAGTTACCCACTACCGCCTGAAGAATGATCCGGACGGAGCAGGAGTCATAGTTGACCCCGAGGCAAAACTCGAGGAAGAGCTCATCGTAAGGCCTACATCGGAAACGATCATCTGGAATACATATAAGACCTGGGTTCAGAGCTATAGGGATCTGCCGCTGTTGATCAATCAGTGGGCGAATGTCGTTCGTTGGGAAATGCGTACGCGGCTGTTCCTTCGCACTACTGAGTTCCTGTGGCAGGAAGGGCATACGGCACATGCTACCCGGGAAGAAGCCATTTTTGAGACGAAGCAGATGCTGGATATATACGCAAAGTTTGCTGAGGAGTTCATGGCTGTTCCGGTGATCCGTGGTGTAAAAACGGCCAACGAACGCTTTGCGGGGGCAGAGGATACCTACACTATCGAGGCGCTTATGCAGGATGGAAAGGCGCTGCAGGCGGGTACATCGCATTTTTTGGGTCAGAACTTTGCCAAGGCCTTTGACGTGATGTTTTCCGATAGGAATAACCAGTTAGAATACGTCTGGGCTACGTCCTGGGGTGTAAGTACGCGCTTGATCGGGGCATTGGTCATGGCCCACAGTGACGATAAAGGACTGATCTTCCCTCCTAAGCTGGCGCCTGTCCAGGTGGTCATCGTGCCTATATATAAGGGCCCCGATTCTAAGGAGAAGATTGACGGGAGGATCAAAGAAGTCATGTCAGAACTGAGGAATGCCGGCATACGCGTGAAGTTTGATGACGACGATACAAACCGTCCGGGTTGGAAATTCGCGGAGCATGAGCTCAAGGGTGTGCCCGTTCGTATGGCGCTCGGACTCCGGGACATTGAAGGTGGAGTCGCAGAGGTCGCACGCCGCGATAACGGCGAAAAATCATCGGTTTCCCTCACCGGGATTGCGGATCATATCAGCAATCTGCTCGCGGAGATTCACGAAAATATGTACAACAAAGCGCATGCTTTCCGCGAAGCAAATACACGGCGGATAGATAATTGGGACGACTTCATGACCGCTCTTGAAACTACTCCTGGATTTATCCTGGCCCACTGGGACGGCAGCTCTGAAACAGAGGAAAAGATTAAGGAGTTGAGCAAAGCCACCATTCGCTGTATCCCTCTGGACGGACCGGACGAAGACGGCTTGTGCGTACTTACAGGTAAGCCCAGCAAGAAGAGAGTGCTTTTTGCCAGGGCTTATTAATATTTAACTGTGGGCACACGCATTGGCATGTGCCCACAAATCGTTTCGTACAACTTCGCCGAACTGCTAACTCCTAACTTCCCCCAAAAACCAACTCTCAAAATGGCACTTTTTGACGATCAACCCGCGAACACTGGCCTTTTTGGTCTCAGTGTGGATGAAACATCCAAAGCTTATCTGCTGGATACCGCCAGGTGGACCAAATTCCTTTCCGTGGTGGGTTTTATCCTGCTGGGCCTGTTGATAATTGTAGGGTTTTTCACCAGCTTCTTCCTCCGGAGCTATAGCAGCCAGATGGGGGCTTCATTCTCCTCCGGAATACTGGTCGTTGTATACGCAGTGATTGCGGTGCTTTATTTCTTTCCCACCTATTATTTGTTCAAGTTTTCAGTACAGATAAAAGCGGCATTACTCACCGGCAGCCAGGATGTGTTCAATAGTGCGCTTTCTTACCTCAGAAGTGCTTTCCGCTTTATCGGCATTATCATGCTGATCATCCTTGGTATCTACGCGCTAATATTTATCATCGGAATCATCGGATTCGCGATGCGCTAGTTGTACATCGCTTCTATTTGCGGAGCAAACTTTTGCAGGATCACCTTGCGTTTGACTTTCAGCGAAGGTGTCAGCTCTCCGCCCCCTATTGTCCATTCCTCAGGGAGCAAAGTGAACTTCTTTACCTGCTCGACATGGCCAAACTGAGCATTATATTTATCTACCTGCGCGCGGATGAGCGCGAGCGCCTCGGGCATCGCAAGCAGGGCAGCACTATCGGATGCAGGCTCTGTGCCGGCATCTTTCAATGACTTCCGCAATTGCAGCAGCGACGGCACGATCAATGCCGATACAAACTTTCTGTCGGAGCCCAATACCATGATCTGCTCGATATAAGGGCTTTCCCGCATCTTATTTTCGATAGGCTGGGGTGCGACATACTTTCCGCCGGAAGTCTTAAAGATCTCCTTTTTGCGGTCCGTGATCTTAAGAAATACATCATCGACCCACTGCCCGATATCGCCGGTGCGAAACCAACCGTCCTCCATAGCTTCTGCGCTGAGCTGAGGCTGCTTGTAGTAGCCCATCATGACATTTGGGCCCTTACAAAGAATTTCTCCATCCGCCGCAATTTTTACATCAACGTTCCGGATGAGCTTTCCAACGGTGCCGATCCGCCGCCCTTCCGATTCAAATAGGTTTACCGAAATCACAGGTGAAGTTTCGGTAAGACCGTAGCCTTCCATGATCACTACGTTGGCTGCGGAGAAGATCCGTATCAACCGCTCCTGACAAGCCGCTGAGCCCGTGACGATAGCCTTTACGTTTCCTCCAAGCGCCTCTCTCCATTTTGAGAAGATCAGCTTATTAGCCAAAGAAAGTTGCATCCTGTACCATGCGCTGCCGCGCTGAACATTGTCGTATTGCTTGCCGAGATTGAGTGCCCAGAAGAAAAGCGCACGTTTTATACCCTTTAGTTCCAGGCCTTTCGCCATGATGCGTTCGTAAACCTTCTCCAGCAGCCTCGGTACGGTGCAAAAGACCATTGGCTTTACTTCCCGGAGGTTTTCCCCGATGGATTCCATACTCTCTGCATACCAGATGGACAGACCGGCACTGATATAGATGTACGATACCATCCGTTCAAAAATATGATTGAGTGGTAGAAAGCTCAGTGCCTTTTCACCGTTCTCAGCAAAGGTGAATGCAGGCATGGAATCAACTACATTGCTTACAATATTGCTGTGACTGAGCATTACGCCCTTGGGATTTCCGGTGGTTCCCGAAGTATAGATAATCGTCGCCAGTGTAGCAGTCGAAATGCGGTTTACTATGCTGTCGTCAGGAGTGGTCTTTGAGCTGCGCAGCGAAGTCCAGGAACGCTGCCTGGGGGTTTCGTCAAAACAGAATATGTACTGGAGCTGTAATTCCTGGAGGATCTCCGAGTAGCGATGGTACAGTTCCGGACTGGCAATGAACAGCTTTTTTACTCCTGCATCGCGGAGCACATAGCCGAGCTCGGCTGGTGCTATGGTAGGGTAGATTGGGGTGAGAACTGCGCCGCAGAGTTGGACAGCGAGGTCTGTGATGATCCATTCCGGCCGATTAGGAGAAAGGATGGCGATCTTTTCCTGGCTTTCAGGAGTCAGATCAGAATTATCGATTCCGAGCTCCGTGAGCGCATTAGCCATACTGCAGGATGTTTCCCAAACTTCCTTTGCAGAATATTCTCTCCATTTTCCCTCTTCCTTCGCAGCCAGCAGTGTGGCGGATGGATTGGTATCGTAGCGATCCTTTACGAAATCAAATAGACGTTCAGCCATGCTTAAATATAAGGCAGCAAAATTGTAAAACGGAAAATGCTCCTTGCTGCAGTAATACTTAATTTGCCCGTCCTGATGCCTTCATCTCTCTCACTTTCAATAAGTGGACTTCTTCCGCTTCCCTTGCGCGAACGCCTGTCAGCAAGGGATTCAGCGATCTGGCAAAAGGAGATCGCATGGAATTCAGGCAAACGCATCTTCGTGCAGGCTCCGTCAGGGACAGGGAAGACAACCCTCATTCATATATTGTACGGCCTCCGGAACGATTTCGATGGACATGTCAGGTGGGGTGAACAGAATATGGTAAACGCAAGTCCGGAGCTGATAGCATCGCTCAGACGAAATGCCATCAGTGTGATCTATCAGGATATGCGCCTTTTCCCCGCTCTTACTACCTGGGAAAATCTTGAGATCAAGAGGGTATTGACTGATACTATATCTGTGGATGAGGTAAAAGTCTGGATGCAACGCCTGGGTATATCCGATCGGGCGGACCGGCTTGCTTCAACGCTTTCTTACGGCGAGCAACAGCGGACTGCAATTATCCGGGCGCTGCTTCAGCCCTTCAATTGGCTATTGATGGATGAGCCTTTCAGCCATTTGGATATTGCCAACACAAAATTGGCCGCAGAACTGATTTCTGAAGTGGTGGAAAGGAACGGCGCCTCATTTATTCTGGCCGATCTCGACGATAATGCCCATTTCTCTTACACTGAAAAGTTGAAACTGTGAAGGAGAAGGAACCGGAAAAGCTGCTGCACAAACTATTGCTCGAAGGAGCGTCCGGTAAACGGATGTGGGCCTCGCTGGTCGCCATGGCTACCGGGTTGACATTGCTGCTGACTGCGGTCCTGATTTGGTGGAACTTCAATGAGCTGCTGCACGGCCGAGCTTCAAACGATAGCCTGAGCAGTACCTTCCTCACGGTAAGTCGCAAAGTCACTAATGAAAATATGGGTCACCCGGATCTGACGGTGTTTTCGTCGGATGACATCGCTGCACTTCGTAAAGCTCCCGAAGTTGAGGATGTCGGACTCGTTCGGCCCGTTCGGGAAAAGGCCTATATGAGCATGGAGATCGCGGCGGGTTCTTCTATGTCTACGATAATGGTGCTGGAAGCAGTCCCGGATCGCTTCATGGACCGAAAGCCGGAGGGTTGGGAGTGGCAGCCGGGCAATACCAATGTGCCCATCATTTTGTCGTCCTCATTCCTCAGCCTTTATAACTATGCGTTTGCGCCCAGTCAGGGCCTCCCGCAACTTTCCGAGGAAACGATCAAGGCATTGCCGTTCAAGCTGTCGATCGGAAGCGAAGGACAGGAGGCCAACTACGTTGCGCATGTGACCGGGTTTTCAGACCGGATCACATCTGTGCTCGTGCCAGAGAGCTTTGTCCGCTACAGCAATGGAATGCAGAATGTCGAAACAGGCGCGTCCCGGCTTATTGTAAAAGTGAAGGACCCCTCATCGACGGCATTTGCAGGATATCTCGAATCGCGCGGATATGTTACCAATAATGAGATGCTGCGTTGGAGCAAGATCAGGGCGATAGTACAGGTGGTGGCAGCTATTACCGGCGCATTGGCGGTATTGCTGCTGGGGGTGAGTCTGCTGGTCTTTGTACTTTTTATTGAGCTGACGATTGCCCGGGCGCGTCACTCCGTCCAGTTGCTGCAGCAGATAGGATATGGTCCTTCCTCGTTGAAGCGATTTTTGTTCCGGAACTTTCTGCCATTGCTGGCCGGCGCCGTTGTTGCTGCCCTGGTTTTGGCTATGGCTGGCCAGGTGATTGCGCATTACAGCGGAACGGGGGCGGGACTACATTTCAGCATCCTTCCGGGTTGGCCAATGTGGGCGATCTTGTTGCTGGTTACCGGCTTGCTCTTTTTGCAAATGCGGACGGCAATCGGAAAGGCGATAAAGAAAGCCTAGCCAAAATAGTCACTGGTACCGTTTCTAGACGGCAAAAGAACTTCCGCAACCGCAGGTACTACTTGCGTTGGGATTGCTGAATGTGAAGCCCCTGGCATTAAGACCGTCTTCAAAATTGATCTCAATCCCCATCAGATAGATACCGTGAGCAGCTTTCATAATCACCGGAATTCCTTCCACCTCATAACGAGTATCGTCGGCTTCGACTGCATCAAAACCGAGTACGTATGACATTCCGCTGCAGCCGCCACCCTTTACTCCGATGCGCAGATATTGGGTCGTATCAAAACCGGGTTCATTCATGAGACGATGCAGTTCTTTCAACGCACCGGCAGTGAGCTTTACGGGACTTTCAATAGCAGTATCTATGGCCAGCGTATTCATAATGTAAAGGTACGAAATCGTTAGGAGGGGCTCCTAATCGGTTGGTGCGATAGGGTTATAGCACATACATTTGTGCAGCTAAAAAATCAATAAAAGCGAGTGTTATGAGCGAAGAGCTGGCCACTATTAAGCAGAATGCTGCTGCTGCCATGAAGAAGGCGATCAGCCATCTGGAAGGAGAATTGACCAAGATCAGGGCGGGAAAAGCAACTCCTCAGATTGTGGATGGCATTTTTGTTGACTATTACGGAAGCGCAACGCCATTGAGCCAGGTCGCAAATATTACAGTTCCCGATGCCCGGACCCTGAGCCTTCAGCCCTGGGAAAAGAATATGCTGGGACCGATAGAAAAAGCCATTATTGCTTCAAATATTGGCCTTAATCCACAGAATGACGGGAATTTCATCCGGCTTTTTCTTCCGCCCCTGACGGAAGAGCGCCGTAAGGAGCTGGTAAAAAGGGTTCATGGAGAAGGAGAGAATGCGCGGGTGTCTATTCGCAGTCTTCGCAGGGAAGCTATTGAGCACATCAAGAAACTACAAAAGGACGGGTTGAGTGAAGACGCAGCCAAGGATGCTGAAACAGAAATTCAGCACCTGACTGACAAACACATCGCCCTTACCGAAAACCACCTCAAGGATAAGGAACGCGACATCATGACGATTTAAGCCGGTTTCTGCGAAGAGCAGCACGACTGGAACGACACCTGCGTATATTACGATTTTCGGCAAAACCGGAACTCGCGGCTACGCTGAACTGACAAATCGACGCATGAACGACTTTTACACGCACATTCTCCACCTGGTTTCCATTCCAATCTATGGTATCATAATACCACTGGAAATCCTGTTGTGTCATGTGCATGGCTGGAAATTCTACTCCTGGAAGCAAACAGCTTTGAATGTCTATCTAAATCTGCTGAACGTAGGGGTGGACCTTCTGCTTCGCGGATTGGCATTGGCCGTTTTGGTTTTCTTCGCACAGTTTTCCATCCATAATACCCTGCAGCCGGTTTGGTACTGGGTTTTTCTGTTTCTCTGTGAGGATATTTTGTTCTGGACCGAGCATTTTGTGGATCATCACGTACGGGTGTTCTGGGCAGTTCACGTTACCCACCATTCAAGTGATGAATTCAACCTGAGCACCGGTTTCCGATCTTCTGTATTCATGCCGTTCTACCGCTACCTGTACTTTATTCCACTGGCGCTACTGGGATTTCAGCCATGGGATATCTTCTTTATGTACGCGATCACACAGACGTATGGAATATTGGTACATACGCAGAGCGTCAGAAAGCTGCCGCGTTGGGTGGAAGCGGTTTTTGTGACGCCTTCGCATCACCGTGTGCATCATGCCAGCAATGTGCGTTATCTCGATAAGAATATGGGAATGGTCCTGATAGTCTGGGACAGGATCTTTGGGACATTCACTGAGGAGCTGCCTGATGATCCGCCGGTTTATGGACTTACGAAACCGCTGGAACACCCAAATCATCCGGTGGAAGTGGTCACGCACGAGTGGAGTGCGATTGCGCGGGACCTTCGAAGGGACACCTCATTTATTAATAAGCTTCGGTATCTGTTCAAGCCGCCGGGCTGGAGTCATGATGGCTCTACGATGACCAGCGATCAGCTTCGTAAACGCTTCCAGATAAATGAAAAGGCTCAGGGAAAGTAATCCTGAGCCTTTTGCTTTATTATGTTTTTTTGCTAGAGCCACTGGCAGATCACTCCGCCCATCAGAGCCATACAGACCACCCAAAAGCCGGCATGAATGAATATGTATTTTGCGCCTCGCTTTTCAAACAGCGCGCATATACCTATTACCGGCAATGCAAAGGCAAGTCCCGCGATCGTGCCGTGAAGGGCCCCATGTTTGAAGGTCCTGAATTTGTGGCCGTAAGTTGCTATTGACTGGTCAAACCAGGCCTTATTGGCAGCGGAGGATTGATCGTCCGCAATCAGGGACATCAGGCCCATCTGGTGGATCACATACGGCATGAGGCCGACCGCGATAAAAACGGAAAGCACATAAACAAGACCGAAAAGCAGGAACATATTTCCGCTCTTCATTTCGTCCGGATTAAAGCGGTTGATCCGCATCCAGGTGTTTCCAAAAAGGGCTTTGCTGTACCAAAGCATACCCACGATGATAGGTATCAGGGCGGCAATAAAGATGATGTAGAAATGAGTTGGCATGTGTGTGATTGATTTGATGCCAAGATATAAAGATCAATGAAGAATTAAGAATGGCCGACTGCCATCTTCGTCCTTCCTATTGCCTATTGCCTATTGCCCATTGCCCATTGCCCATTGCTTCTTCATCCATGCATTCCCCGCTAGCTGCCCAATTCCTCCACCAGGTCCTTTTCGATCTGCAGGTTATTGATAATAAACTGCTGTCTGTCAGGGGTGTTCTTTCCCATGTAGTATTCCAGCAGCTTCTGGATCTGCGCGTCCTGGGAGAGCAACACAGGCTCCTTTCGAATATCCTGTCCGATAAACTGAGCAAACTCTTCGGGCGAGATCTCTCCGAGGCCTTTGAAACGAGTAATCTCAGGCTTGCTGCCCAACTCTTTTATGGCATGCAGCCGCTCCTGCTCACTGTAGCAATAGATGGTCTTCTGCTTATTCCGGACGCGGAACAGCGGCGTGTCCAGGATATACACGTGGTTATTCCGAACGAGATCCGGAAAGAACTGCAGGAAGAACGTCATGATGAGCAGACGGATGTGCATTCCATCGACATCCGCATCGGTCGCGATCACAATATTGTTATATCGCAGTCCTTCAAGACCTTCTTCAATATTAAGCGCATGCTGCAGCAGATTGAACTCCTCATTTTCGTAGACCACCTTCTTGGTGAGGCCATAGCAGTTAAGTGGCTTACCGCGAAGTGAGAACACGGCCTGGGTTTCTACGTTCCGGCTTTTGGTGATAGAGCCGGATGCACTATCGCCCTCGGTAATGAAAATCGTGCTTTCCTGCTGCTTGCTGTGGTAGTCCTCACGGTTCTTGGCCGGAGGAACATCGTCGAAATGGACGCGGCAGTCGCGCAGCTTTTTATTATGGAGATTGGCTTTCTTGGCTCGCTCGTTCGCCAGTTTACGGATACCTGACAGCTCCTTGCGTTCCCGTTCGCTTTGTTCAATGCGCTTCTTTAGCGAATCAGCGACTGCCGAATTCTTATGAAGGAAATTGTCGAGCTCTTTGGATAGAAAATCCAGAACAAAGCTCTTCATACTGGGGCCATTTTCCCAGACGACATTGCTGCCGAGCTTGGTCTTTGTTTGGCTTTCAAACACGGGCTCCTGTACCCTTACGGAAATGGCTGCACAGATACTCTGTCGTATGTCTGACGCTTCATAGTCTTTCTTGTAGAAGTCACGAAGGACTTTTACTACGGCTTCGCGAAAAGCGCCCTGGTGGGTTCCGCCTTGCGTTGTGTGCTGACCATTGACAAATGAATATAGGTCCTCACCGTAATCGCCCGTGTGAGTCATCGCTACTTCAATGTCTTCTCCCTTCAAATGAATGATAGGGTAGCGCATGGATTCTGCGTTCGTCTTGCGGGAAAGCAGGTCTAGCAGGCCATTCCGGGAAAGGAAGTTGCGACCATTGAAGTGAATCGTTAGACCAGCGTTCAGGAAGCAATAATTCCAGATCTGGTTTTCTATATACTCCGGCAGGTAGTGATAGTTCCTGAAGACCGTTTCATCCGGTATGAATGACATGTATGTGCCATTAGGTTCTGTGGTAGCGGACTCCTTGCTTTCCTTAACCAGAATACCGCGTTCGAATTCGGCCTGCTTCATGCGACCGTCGCGATAGGCGGCAACCTTAAAGTTCATGCTCAGCGCATTGACCGCCTTTGTACCTACTCCATTCAGACCAACGCTTTTCTGGAAAGCCTTGCTGTCGTATTTAGCGCCGGTATTGATCTTGCTAACCACATCCACGACCTTTCCGAGTGGGATGCCGCGTCCGTAATCTCTGACGGACACGACTCCTTTGTCGATAAAGACATCGATGCGCTTACCGTGGCCCATCATATGCTCATCGATGGAGTTGTCTACGACTTCCTTCAGCAACACATAAATGCCGTCGTCTGCGCTGCTTCCATCACCCAGCTTACCAATATACATGCCCGGCCTTAGGCGGATATGCTCCCGCCAGTCCAGGGATTTTATGCTTTCCTCGTTGTATTCGTTCTGTATTTCCACCATGTCTCTTTAGAGGCTGCAATTTAGCGGAAGGAGGGGGAAGCTTACTTAAGTGATATCGACCATGCGAATACTGTTGATACAATATTGCTCATTCCCTCATTTTGTTTCTCCACGCAATTCTTAATTCTTCCGTGATCCCTTAGATTTGTTGCAAGTAGTTCCCTCGGGATGTAGCGCAGCCCGGTAGCGCGCTTCGTTCGGGACGAAGAGGCCGCTGGTTCGAATCCAGTCATCCCGACATCGTCCGCCGTAGCTTTAGCGAAGGCGGACCATTCCTAAATTGAAGGCGGGTCTTTTCTTTAGCGAAGACGGGCCTCCCTTTATCGAAGGCGGACCTTTCCTAAATTGAAGGCGGGTCTTTTCTTTAGCGAAGGCGGACCTTTCCTAAATTGAAGGCGGGTCTTTTCTTTAGCGAAGGCG
>JADMIO011507078.1_pt1 | contig 28617 bp, 24 predicted proteins | sample 8958161 | NCBI WGS metagenome assembly JADMIO01 (sample SAMN16585339, study PRJNA669376) | soil metagenome | isolation source: Crop rotation soil | place: USA: Cullars Rotation, Alabama | collected 2011 | reverse complement strand
GCCGCCGGTGCCGTCCGCCGCGAGTTGCACCGCGCCGAGATCGACGACGCCGTCGCCCGATTCGCCAAGCACCGAGACACTGCCGCCAATGCCGGCGCCGCCGGTGCCGCCCGTCTGTCCGAGCGGCGGGCTGCCGCCCGTGCCGCCCTGGCCCGACGCCGACAGGTTGATGGCGCCCCCGGCGATCCGCGATGCGCTGGTCCCGGCCAGTGCGGTGACCCTGATCGTGCCGCCCTGGCCGGTGCCGCCCTGCACGCCGCCGGTGATCGAATCGCCGCCAAAGCCGCCGGCAAAGCCCGTCGCCCCGCCGGTGAAGCTGAGCGTGCCCGCCGCCGCCTGGACGAGGATGCTGCCGCCCTGGCCCCGGCCGCCCGCCGGGCCGGCGCCGCCGCTGCCCGAGGCGTCGAGGGTCGCGCTGCCGTTGAACGTCAGGGTGCCGCCGCCGGCCCCGATGCCGATGCTGCCGCCCGTGCCGTTGCCGCCGGCAAAGGCACTGCCGAAATCGAACTGGATCCCGCCGAGCCCGCTTGCCGTCGCGTTGAACGCCTGGCCGATCGTGACCGTCCCGCCCGTCAGGGCCAGCACCTGGACAAGGCCGCCCGCGCCCGCGGCGGCGTCGCGCGTCGCGCCGAAATCGGACCGGCTCGCCTCGCCGGTTGCATCCATGGTGACGGTGCCGCTGGCGATGACGGTGCCGCCGCTGCGGGCGCTGATGCTGGCCGACCCGCCGGTGCCGGCGGCGCCGTCGATCTGCGGCGGATCGAGGCTGGTGCCACCTTCGCCCCTGGCAAGGATGGCAAGCGCCCCGTCGATCGTGATCGAGCCGTTGGCGGCGGCGCTGACGTCGGCGCTGCCTCCGGTGCCGGTGCCGGGCGACCCCAGGTTGCCCGGCAGACCCCGGGCCGAAGCGTCGACGATGGCCGTGCCGAAAATATGGATCGTGCCGCCGTCATTGGTGAAGATGCGCGCCTGGCCGCCGGTCAGGTTGAGCTGCCCCGGCGTGAGCGTGTCGAAGGCCGCGGCGGAGACGACCGCGTTGCCGAGCACATCCACCGTCTGGCCGGTCGACACGGAGATGCTCGCCACACTCCCGCCGAACAGGCTAACATCCTGCTGGAAGGTGAGCGTCGGCGTGCCGCTCGGGCTGGCGCGCATGTTGGTGCGGGCGACGCCGATCAGATCCGAGCGGACGACCCCGCCCCTGATGTCGAAATTCGCGGCCTGGTCTGGCGCGGGCGTGCCGGTGCTGCCGCCATAGCGATCAACCTCGCCATTCTCGATATTGGCGCCGGCCGAGAGCACGACGACGCCGTTCTCGACCCCCGCGGTCACTGCAGGATCGAAGCCGATATCGCCCTGCAGGACGGCGGTGATCGCCTGGTTTTTCGGCATGGCGACCAGATAGATGGCGTGATTGTCCCCGGCGGCGACATTGGAGGGGCCGCCGAACCGTTCACCCGCGTGGATCCGGCATGCTGGACCACCGGCCCGATCAGGGCGACGTAGGAGTTCGGCTGCAGCGCGCGGAGCTGGGCTCCCGCCTCGGTGACCACCGCAGGATTGCCGATCGGGCTCGGCCCGGTGCTGAGCGTGATGCCCCGCGTCGCCGCGTCGTAGAAAATGCCATTGCTGTCGACATCGACATTGAGCGTGGTCAGCACGAGGCTGCCGACGTCGAAGACGCCGGTGGCGCCGACGATCAGGCCGCCCGGGCTGGAGAAGATGATCGTGCCGCCGGTGCTGGTCGTGCCCGAGGCGCTGATCAGCTGTGAGAGGACGGTGCCGTCGAAGCGCATCGGCTGCGTGGAGAGGATGCGGTTGAGAACGACGTAATCGACATTGTCGACATTGTTGGTGAAGGTCGCGACATTGCCGGCGGGCAGGAAGTTCGCGCTGTTCGGCCGCCAGTCGATCACCGCAGTGAGGGTGTTGACCCTGATGGTCTCGACTCCCGGTGTCGCCCGGTCATAATTCACGCTGCCGAACATCGTGGTCGGGGTGCCGTCGAACGCCTGTGCATGCGCCCAACCAGGCAGGGCGCCGGGCCCGGCCAGCGCGCAGCCGATCAGCAATGTCCGTCTGAGCCGGCGGGAGCGGACGGGCGCGGGCGCGGTGGTCATCTTGATCTCCATGGCCACAGGCGGGTGGTGAGCGAGACGAGGAAGCGGGTGTCGCCCCGACTGGTCTGGAAGGGCAACCGGTCCAGCGGCTTGGCGACGACCATGTCGATGCGGAAGCGGTCGCCCCAGGCGGCGCGGACGCCGCCGCCGACCGAGCTCAGCTCCTGGCGGCCGAGCGCGAACAGAACGTCCTGATTCCACACCCAGTCATGGTCGAAAAAGACATAGGGCTCGGCGACCAACTCGTCGGGCCGGCGTGCATATTTGCGGCCGAAGCGAACCTCGGCCTGCAGGCCGACGCCGCTGTCGCCGAGCAGGGCGCCGGGATCGTAGCCGCGTCCGGCCGTGTAATTGCCGGCCGAGAATTCCTCGAAGGCGAACAGTGGGTGCGCGCTATATTGGCCGTTCAGGCTGAGGGCGAAGGTGAGCCGGGGGATCGGGCGATATTCCGCGGTGACGCCGCCGCGGAAGACGGTGGCGGTTGGGTCGCCCTCCAGCCGGGTCGGCGGAACCACGCCCGGGGCGAGACAATTGACCAGCCCCGTCCCGCAGCCGTCGCTGGCGCCGAAGACCGACAGCCCCTGCCGCGCCTCTGCCGTCAGGCCCAGGCGCCAGCGCGGTTCCGCCGGCGTATATTCGGGATTGCCCGGCGCCAGGCCGAGCGCGTCGAAGGCAAGCCGGGCGAACGCGACGCGCAGCCGGTCCCGGTTCAGCGGGATATTGTTGAAGTCGATGTCCTGGTCGATGACGTCGAGGCCGACCGACCCGCGCAGCGTCCGGGTCTGGCGGCGGATGAACGGATAGCTCGCCTCCACCGTCGCGAAGAGGGTGCGCGAGTCGATGTCGACGTTCGGCAGGCGCAAATCGGGACTCGCCCAGGAATAAGTGAGCTGGGCGCCGAAGGTGAGGCCCTCGCTGCCGACCCGGAAATCATGGCCGACCTGCAGGGTCTTTTGCTCGTCCGGATCGGCGGTCGAATAGAAAGCCAGGGTGGTCCGGTCGCCGAGGCCGGTGAGGCCGTAAAACTGCGCGCGCAGCAGCGCGCCCCAGCGGCCGAGCTCGCGCGAGCCCAGATTCTGGACGTTGAGATCGACCATCACCGGGGTGTGGACGACGGTAACCTCGCCGATCACCTCGCCGCGGCCGGCATTGGCCGAACGCAATGCAAGGCGCACTTCATAGCCGGGCAGGTCGCCGGCCAGCAGCAAGTAACGCTCCGCGTCGAAGCGGTTGAACACCTCCTGCTCGGTCAGCTTGTTCAGATAGCCTGCGATCAGCCGTTCGGACCGGCCCGCCTCGCCACGCACGCGGATGCCGACCAGCTTCGCCATCAGCACGGTGAAATGGACGCGGCCGTCCGCGATCCTTTGCTCCGGCACCTCGACGGCGGCGATATAGCCCGCCTCGCGCAGGATCGTCGCGGCGCGATCGCGGATCTCGCAGATCACCGCGACATTCACTTCCTGCCCCTGATAGCGACCCCAGGCGGCGCGAAGCTGATCAGCCGTCATCCCGCGCAGATCGTCGAAGGCGACATCGGCCAGGGTGAAGCGGATATTCTGATATTCGGGCCGATCCAGCGCGCAGGGCGCCCGTTCGACGCCGCCTTCGACGGTCAGCCGGGCGCGCGGTTGCTCGATGCTCGGCGGCGGTGGACGGTCGATCTCCTCCCGGGTCGGCGGCGCCGGGACCTGGGCCCAGGCGGGTAGTGTGCAGCAGGCGACGCTCGCAGCAAGGCCGATGCGCAATGCCCGGATCGCCGTTCTTCTTCCCGATCCGGTCGGCGAACGCTCACCCATTACTGGACGCACCCTAAAACCCTTGGCCGGACGCGACCATAGGCAGAAAGGCCAGGGTGGCCAATGCCGAATTAACCTTTGCTTACGGAGCCTGGCTGGCGGTCGCCGCCACGGGCCGGGCGAGTTGCGGATTCAGCTCGATGACGCGCTCGAGGAAGGAGCGCGGCCGGTTCATCAGCCGCTGGCTGTTGTCGACCTGGAGCCCGATCGCCGCCGCAACCGCCGAGACGAAGTGCACGCAGCTGTGCCGCCTCAGATTGTAGGAGGGTTGCGGCGCGTTCCGCCATTGCTCGACCACCGCCATCACTGCCTGGTATTGGGCGTCGGTCAGCATCACGGCGAACTTCCGGTCGCTTCGGGCGATCTGCCCTTCGCCCTCCACGTCGACCTCGCCACGCACCGAACCGAACAGGATGGCGGGTGTTACGCTGTGGGCGGTGAAGCCGAGGCTGGTGTCCACCCGTTCGCCGGTCGCGTCGATCGTGCCTTTCAGCGCGAAGAAGGCATGCGGGAAATTGTTGCCGCCAAGCTCACGGGAATAGAAGGCGATCTCGACCGCGGCGAAGGCCGGGCCCGGAAGGGCGACAAGAAACAGGGCGACGGCCAGAATCAGCCGGCGAAGTACCGCCCGTGCGATCATGGGTTCAGGCGCCGCGGTCGGAACGAACGCGTGAATCGGGCTGGCCCCGAGTCGCCTTGGGCCGGCGCGCGACCGCGTCGAGGCGGCGGCGGCGCATCCACATCATCATTTCGAAGGCCCCGAAGATAACTGCCGGGATGGCGACAATAGCCGCCGCCCAGGCCCATTCCTGACTGAAACTCAATTTTCCGTTCCTGACTTGCTGGCCTCGGGGGATAATCGGGCCTTTCCGGGTGATCAAGTGCGTGCGAGGCTATATCGTTGCAATTGAAGTCGTCGCCGACACGCTCTATCTCCCCGGCGCCGACAGGATTCACATTCAAAAAAGTCATGCCAGTCAAAGCCCTGCTCAATTTCGTCCGTCGCACGCAGCCCGCCATCGAGCGCGTTCCGCCCGGCATGCGGGTCTATGCGATCGGCGACATTCACGGCCGGCTGGACCTGCTCGATGCGCTTCTCGCCAACATTGCCGACGACGACAGGGAGCGCGGTCCCGGTGTGGACACGCGCTTCATCTTCCTCGGCGATTTGATCGACCGAGGCCCCGAATCGCGCGGCGTGGTCCAGCGCCTGCTCGATTTCTCCAAGAGCGGCGCCAGGGCCAGCTTCCTGATGGGCAATCACGAGCAGGTTTTTCTGCGCGCCATGGCGGGCGATCTCCGGGCGCTCCGCTTCCTCATCCGGATCGGGGGCCGCGAAACCCTGCTCAGCTACGGCATCACCGAGGAGGATTACCGGGCGCTCGACTTCGACGAACTGGCAGTCCTTGCGGCCGAGAAAGTGCCTCCGGCGCATCTCGCCTTCCTCGCCGGTTTCGAAAAATGGATCGCGCTTGGCGATTACCTGTTCGTCCACGCCGGCCTCAAGCCTGGCGTGGTCCTCGAGGAGCAGGAGTTCAGCGACCTCTGCTGGATCCGCGACGACTTCCTGTTGCACCGCGACAGCTTCGGCCATCTGGTCGTGCACGGCCATTCGATCACCGAGGAGGTGGATGTCCGCTCAAACCGGATCGGCATCGACACCGGCGCCTTCGCCACCGGCCGGCTGACCGCGATCGGACTGGAGGGGGGAGAGCGCTGGTTCCTCTCGACCTAGGCTTCGTCGCTAGCCGGTCCAGGGCAGGGTCACGAAATCCGGCACAGGCGCGCGTCCGGCCGCCCGCGCGGCGCGGATCTTCGCGATCTCGACCTGCATGAGCGCAATCCGCTCCCGCCATCCCGGATGGTCGCGCGACCTCAGGAAATTCAGCGGATGGGGGCCGTAGCGCGTCCAGAAGCGCACGGCGGCCTCGGGATCGTAGCCGGCCCGGTCCATCAGATAGACGCTGAGCCGGTCCGCCTCGATCTCGGTCTGCCGGATCGAGCTGACGCCGCGGCCGACGCCCAGCACCCCGCGCGGGACATTGGCGGCGTTGAGCCGATCCCGGTGCCGCAGCACATTGTGCGCGAATTCATGCGCCATCACCGCCGCCAGCTCGTCGTCGCTCTGCGCATAATCGATCAGCCCGACATTGACGTTGACCGTGACGCCGTCCGCATTGGCGTTGCGCGACTGGCGCGGCACGCCTCTGAACACTGTCTCGCAACCCCGCTCGCCGCGCACCGTCACGGTCATCCGGGCGCCGGCCCGGAGGATGCCCACCCGGGCTTCGCCGTCCGCCAATGCCGTGGTCAGCGCCGCAAGCCCAAAGGGGTCTTGCGCCACAGACGCGTTTTGCTGCTGCACGGAATCGCCATCGAAGTCGGTGATGATGTCGTTCGGCCTGAGGCCGGCGCGCTCCGCCGGCCCGTCCGCGGCCAGCGCCATGATGCCGAGCCCCTGGTCGCGGCCGAAGGCCCGGAACACCTCGCCGCGCAGGTTGCCGGCAATCACGGCGAGCTGGACCAGGACCAGGCCAGCCCGCCATTGGGTACGCCCGCACCAGGCGACATTGGCGACCGCCAGCCGGTGGCCGATCGTGGCGACCCGCCGGTCCACCGCGCGGGTCGCATCGAACGTCGCCGTCGTGTTCGGCTGTGCCGCCCACGCGGGCGCCTGCCCGGCCAGCAGCAAGACCATGATAAGCAAGCCAACGCGCCGCTGCGCCATATATTTGTCCGTCCACCATCGCGCACCGAAGGGTTGCGCTTTACTGTGCGTTAACTAGGGTCAGTGCAATCCGGCAACACCGCAGCAAGCTATCGAAACCGTTACAGATTCAGGCTTGTCAATCGAATAGGGCTGTGGCAGTGCCAAAATCGAACAGCTCAACAGGGAGTTCAAAATGAGTTTGAAGAAGGCATCCGTGGCTGCGGCTCTCGCGGTTTCCATGGCCAGCACCCCGGTTTTGGCGCAGACTTCGGCTGCTCCGCTCTCCGTTGCAGCGAGCACCGGCGCGGCGACCTCTGGTCAGTCCAGCGACCTTCGTGGTGGGTTTATCATTCCTTTGGTCGCGATCATTGCCGTGATCCTCGGCATTCTCGCGGCGACCAGCGGCGGCGGCGATCGTCCGCACAGCCCGTGATCGGCTGACGCTGTGAACAAAAGATAGCGGCTTTCGGGCCGCTATTTTTTTGCCTGCCGTCACCCCCGGCGCGCCTGCCGCGGATGTATCGCTAACGGGGGCTTTACGTCTCGGCGCTATCAGCGCCGGCATGCACTTCCCCAGCGAACCCCGAATCGTCGTTGTCGGCCTCGGCTATGTCGGCCTGCCGCTCGCCATTGCCCTCGCCGATCATTTCGAGATCATCGGCCTCGACGTGGATTCGACGCGTGTGGCCGAACTTCGCGCCGGCAAGGACCGCACCGGCGAGGTTGAGGCGGACCGGCTCCGCGCCTCGCCGCTCACCGTCACCGACACGCCGGACGATGCCAGAGGCGCCGACGTCTATATCGTCACCGTCCCGACACCCGTCGATGGTGCGAATCGGCCGGACCTCACTCCTTTGCTCGGCGCGACCCGGACCGTCGCCGGATTGATCGACCCGGACCGGCCCGCCACGATCGTCTACGAGAGCACCGTCTATCCCGGCGTGACCGAGGAGGTGTGCGGGCCGTTGCTTGCGGAGGCCTCCGGCCTCGTCCGCGGCGAGCATTTCTTCCTCGGCTATTCGCCCGAGCGGATCAATCCCGGCGATCGCGAGCATACGATCGGGCGGATCGTGAAGGTCGTCGCCGGCGAGAATGAGGCGGTGGCCGCGCAGCTGGAGCAGGTCTACGGCCGGGCGACCACCGGCGGCACCTTCCGCGCGGCGTCGATCAAGACCGCCGAAGCGGCCAAGGTGATCGAAAATGCCCAGCGCGATATCAACATCGCCTTCATGAACGAGATCACCCAGGTCTTCGCGAAGCTTGGCCTGTCGGCGCACGACGTGCTGGAGGCGGCCGGCACGAAATGGAACTTCCTGAAGTTCCACCCAGGCCTGGTCGGCGGCCACTGTATCGGCGTCGATCCATATTATCTCAGCCATTGCGCGCAAAGCCTCGGCCATCTGCCGCGGGTCATCCTCGCCGGTCGCGCGATCAATGACGGCATGGGCACCTGGATCGCGGATTCGATCCATTCGCGCCGCGACAGCCGGAGCGGAACCGTCCTGATGCTCGGCCTCGCCTTCAAACCCGACGTTCCCGACGTGCGCAACTCCAAGGTGGTCGATGTGATCCGCCGCCTGACCTGGCTCGGCCACAAGGTGACCGTGCACGACCCGCTCGTCGACCCGGGGACGGCGCGGCACGAATATGGGCTGGAGCTGGACGCGGACGCGCTGGACCGCCGCTACGACGTCGTCGTCGCCGCCGTGCCGCACAAACTCTATCGCGACCTCCAGCCGGTCGACGCGGCCGCTTTGGTGGCGGAGAACGGCCTGCTCGCCGATCTGCACGATCTCTGGCGCGGGCGCAGCGCCGATTTCCCGGTGACAATGGACCGTTGGGCGCTTTAGGCCGGTCGGGATGACCATTCTCGTCACCGGTGCGGCCGGGTTCATCGGCTATCACGTCTCCCGCTTGCTGCTCGAGCGCGGCGAGGAGGTCGTCGGGGTCGACAATCTCAACGATTATTACGATCCCCGGCTCAAGGAGCACCGGCTGGCCGCCTTGCCGGACACCGGCGCGTTCCGCTTCCTGCGCGTCGATTTTGCCGACGATGTCGCGCTCGAACGCGCGCTGGCGGACGTCGCGTTCGACCGGATCGTGCATCTGGGGGCGCAGGCCGGCGTTCGCTATTCAATCGACAATCCCCGCGCCTATGTCACGGCCAACCTCGCCGGCCACCTGAACATTCTGGAGCTCGCCCGCCACCGGCAGGTGCGGCACTGTGTCTATGCCTCCTCCTCCTCGGTCTACGGGGGTAACACGCAGCTGCCCTTCCGGGTCGAGGACCGGGTCGATCATCCGGTCTCGCTCTACGCCGCCACCAAGAAGGCGGACGAACTGATGAGCGAGGCTTACGCCCATCTCTACCGCACGCCGCTGACCGGCCTGCGCTTCTTCACCGTCTACGGGCCATGGGGCCGGCCTGACATGGCGATGTGGATCTTCACCCGGCGGATCCTTGCCGGCGAGCCGATCCCCGTTTTCAACCATGGCCGGATGCGACGCGACTTCACCTATATTGACGACATCGTCGCCGGTATCATCGCTGCGCTCGACCATCCGCCGCCGGACGACGGCGCGGCGAAGGCCGGCGGGAGCGTCGCGCCGCACCGGCTCTACAATATCGGCAACAACCGGTCGGAAGAATTGACCCACATGATCGCCGTCCTGGAAGAGGCGTGCGGACGCAAGGCGAAGCTGGACCTGCAGCCGCTGCAGCCCGGCGACGTGCCCGAAACCCTGGCCGACATTTCCGCCATAACCGCCGATCTCGGCTTTGCGCCCCGGACTCCGATCGAGACAGGCGTTCCCCGCTTCGTGCAATGGTATCGGGACTATCATGCGAGATACGCCTAGTTGGACGTGACGCACTTCAAAGCATCTGATAGGGCCACGGCAAATCAATAGCTTATCGGCGTGTCAGGGAATGCTGAACAAGGAAGAATTGCTGGAACGTGAGTCGCGCCCGGTCGCGCGGCCACGCAGGGTGCCGAAGCGGACGACCACGCCGAACAACGTCATGCATTCGGTTACGCCGGCCCGCTTCCTCGCCCGGCTGCGCTACCAGATGCTGTTCGGCATATTGGGCGCCGTTATCCTGCCCCCGCTTCTCGTCCACCTGGACAGGATCGAGGTCGCCTGGACCGATCATGGCACGGTCGGCGCGACCGCCGGCGGCCTGGTCGCCTTCCTGATTGCGCTCTATCTGTTCCGCCGTGTGGTGACCTTGCCAGGCATCGGCATCGCCGGACACGTGCTGCCGGCGCTTGCCGCGGGCTATGGCATCGTTTTCGCGATCATCCTGGGCACGCGACTCGACTATAGCCGCCCGACCTTCGGGATCAGCTTCGCCCTCGCCGGGCTCTTCCTCTTCATCGTCGGTTCCTATCTCCGGCGCCGCAAGGGTCAGCGTTTCTATCTCGTGCCGTCGCCCGGCATGAAGGCCTTGCTCAGCATCCCCCATGTCGACTGGATCATGCTGCGCGAGCCGCGCCTGCCAAAGGACGTCGGACCGGTGCTGATCGCCGACCTTCGCGCCGAAATGGGCGACGAGTGGGAGCGGCTGATCGCCGCCACGGCGTTGGCCGGCCACCCCGTCTACCATCTGAAGCAGGTCCAGGAGTCGATCACCGGCAGGGTAGAGATCGAGCATTTATCGGAAAACCATTTCGGTTCGCTCCTGCCGAACAACAGCTACCGCAAGATCAAGCGCGCGTTCGATCTCGCGCTGGTGCTGGTCCTGCTGCCGCTGCTGCTGATCCCGCTCGCGATCGTCGCCCTGCTGATCAAGGCCGGTTCGCCCGGCCCGGCCTTCTTCCGCCAGCGCCGGATGGGCTTCCGCGGCAAGGTCTTCACCGTCCTCAAATTCCGCACCATGACCCACCGTCCGGCGGACGGCCCCGACGAGGCGCGCCAGGAAGCGATCACCCGCGACGACGACGAACGCATCACCCGCCTCGGCCGCTATCTTCGCCGGACCCGGATCGACGAGCTGCCCCAGATCTGGAACATCCTGAAGGGCGAGATGAGCTGGATCGGCCCGCGTCCCGAGGCGGTCCCGCTCGCGGAATGGTATGAGGCGGAGCTGCCCTTCTACACCTACCGCCACATCGTGCGGCCCGGGATCAGCGGCTGGGCGCAGGTCAATCAGGGCCACGTCGCGGAACTGGAGCTGGTCTTCGAGAAGCTCCATTACGACTTCTACTACATCAAGAACTTCTCAGCCTGGCTCGACCTTCTGATCCTGGCCCGGACGGTCAAGACCGTGGTGACCGGGTTCGGCGCCCGCTAGGGCCTCAGGCCGGAACGCCGGTCAGCTCGTCCAGCAGGATCGCGTTCGCGCGGCGCACGTCGAACCGCTCCTCGGCCAGCCGCCTGCTCTCCCGGCCCATGCGCGACGCCAGGCCGGGATCGTCGACGAACCGCCGCATCGCCGCCGCCAGCGCCCTGGCGTCTCCGGGCGGAACCAGAATCCCGTTCAGCCCGTCGACGACCGTATCCCGGCAGCCCGGCGCATCGGTGGTGATGACCGCGCGGCCCATCGCCATCGCCTCCTGCGTGCTGCGCGGAACGCCCTCGCGATAGGAGGGCAGCACGAAGACCGAGGATCGGGCGAGCTCCGGCCGCACGTCTTCAACCTGCCCTGCCCAGCGGACCACATGCTCGGCCCGCCAGGCCTCGATCTGGGCAGCGGTGATCCCCCCGGGGTTGGGGTCGGGTCCACCGACGAAGGCGAAGCTCGCGCCGGCCACCTCGCGCGCCGCCTCGACATATTCGCGGACGCCTTTCTCGCGCAGGATGCGGGCGACCATGACGAAGGCCGGCGAACCCGGTGGCAGCGGCACCTCGGCAAAGCGAACCAGGTCGACCCCGATCGCCCCGATCACCCGGATCTTCCTCTCGTCGAGCAGCGGCGTGAGCAGGGCGGCATCGTCGCGGTTCAGGAACAGGATACGGTGCGCCATCGAGAAGGCGAGGCGCAGCAATAGCCTGAGGCCGAAGCGGACCAGGCGCCGAGCCAGGCTCTCCTTCCCGCCGGGGGTGAAATAATAGCCGAGGCCCTCGATCAGGACGATCCGGCGCGGCACCCGCGCGAGCCAGGCGGCGATCGTGCCGTAGACCACCGGCTTGAGGAAATAGCAGAGCACCGCGTCCGGCCGCAGCCTGCGAAGCAGCGCCCGCAACCTGATGACATCGAGCCCGTCCCGCAATGGCGACAAGCCGACCCGCGACAGCGAGAAATCGACCGGCTCCGCCCCCAGCGCCACGATCGCGGCCCGGCTCTCCGGGTCGAAGTCGGGGGCCAGGGCGAACACCGTCATCCCCCGCGCGACGAGCGTACGCATGAGGTCGCCGCGAAAGGTGGCGAGGCTGAAGGCGCTGTTGCCGATCAGGGCGACTGACTTCACGCGTCATGCCCCCGGATCGCGTCGGCGAACAGGCGGACGAGCTGCGGCCCGAAGATCGTCGTCGAATAGCCGCTTTCGAACCGGGTCCGGCTCGCGCGACCCATTCGAACCCGCGCGGCCTGGTCGCCGGCGAGGACACGCAGGGCGGCCATCCACTCTTCCTCGCCGTCGGCGAGAAAGCCGGTCTCCGGGGTGACGATGCTGCGATTGACCCCGACCGGCGAGGCAATCACCGGCTTTCCCGCCGCCATATACTGGATGAGCTTGTACCCGCACTTGCCGCGCTCCCAGGGGGCGTCCTGGAGCGGCATGACGCCCACGTCGATGTCGCGAAGCAGTTCGGCCTCCCGGTCCTCGCTCCAGTCGTGCCGCTCCTGGACGATGCGCCCCGTCTCCAGCGCCGGCGCGCCGATCGTCACCAGTCGCATCGGAAGCTCGGGGGGGAGCCGGTTCATCGCGGCGATGACGGGCTCCAGATAGCGCGCATTTGCCGGTGTGCCGATCCAGCCCACCCGCAGTGCCGGATCGGGCGATGGCTCGCGCACGGGGTAACGGTCGGGGTCGACGACGGTGGGAACGAGCGCCACCTTCTTCGCGCCATGGGCCCGGGCATAATCCGCAAGATACTGGTTTCCCGCGGTGATCAGGGCGGCATTGCGGATCAACCCGTCGAGCTTGTTCGACAGCAGCCGGCGGACCAGCGGATTGCGGCTCTCGTCGTAATTGTGGAACAGGGCGTCGTCATAGTCGACGACGTAAGGCCGGCCACTCTTTCGGGCGAGAGCCTCGAACCGGGCGGGCAGGAAGGGGAACAGTTCCTTCTCGATCCAGAGCAGATCGGCATCCCGCCAGCTGCGAACGGAGCGGAACCGGCGCCTGAAGGCGGCCGCGGTCGCCCGGCGGCTCTTCACCCCCCGCCCGAAATAGCCGGCGAGATAGGCGTCGTCGAAGAAGGGCTGGTCGATCACCGTCGCGCCCGCCGCCTCGAGCCAGGGGACGAACTGGTACATGCGCAGCCGGCTGCTTGGACCCAGCTGCGGGTAGCGAGGCAGCAACAGGATGGTGCGGCCCTGGAGCGGGCGCTCGCTTGGTTTCATGTGCTTTCCAGGTTGGCCGGGCTGGTTCGACCCCCGCCGCGATTTCTGTTTCGATTCCAATGCGTTCAGCTTCCAACCAGTCAATAAAGGAAACGCTCGAACAGCACATTGCGATATGGCAGCCAAAATTGGCTGTGCTCCGCGAACAGCAGCCACGTCGCGAGAATCGCACCGTTGAAGCATATCAGCAGGACCACAATCGCTGGCCTCGCGATACGGCCCCGCGCCACCAAGACCGGGAGATAACTCAGCACCATGATCTGAAAGGGCAGTAGCGAGTAGGCGACCCGGTCTATCGCGGTGGTCGACTCGACGAGGAGAAAGACCGGCACGAGCAGCAAGCTCGCGATCGCCATATTGCGCCAGAGCCGATAGCGTTCACCGAAATACTCGCTCTTGTTGAGAAACAGGAAAAACAGGATGCTCGCGCCAACCGCGAGACCGACACGCAGGCCGGCGCCGCCCGACTTCATTTCGCCTTCGACATACAGGATGATGAGACCCTGCAGGCGGTCCAGCACGAACGCGACGATCATCACAACGCCGAAGGCGGCGCCAATGAGAAGATTGGTAGTCCTGTTTCGGGATGCCGAGAGCATGAAAATGGGAAGTGCGAAGATTGCGGACTTGTGGAACGCCATGCCGAGCGCCAGCCACAGGAGCCACTTCAGGTTGAAGCTGCCGTGATAGGCCCTGATGGCCATCATGATGCACGCGATCGAACAGGCCTGACGGGTAAATCCCATCGCAATGACGATAATGAGCGATGGTGTCGCCGAAAGCAGGGCAACACCCGGCAACGGCAGTGACATGCAGAATGCCATGAGCGCGCCGGAGAACAGGATCGCGCATACGAGGTTGACCCACCATATGTCGCCACCCATGAGCCCGACCACCCAGTTGAGAAGGGAATAGGCCGGGTCGCTGAGGAGGGACGCATCGCCCAACTCAGTTTGGTTCACGGTAATGAACAGCATATCGTAGCTGTCCCAGTCGGCACCGACGCGGAAGCGCAGGCCGATGAACAGCGCCAGCAGCAAGGCCATGAGGATCGCCAAGAGGGTGGCGCTGGCCCCGCGTCGGCGGGGCCAGTCGATCAAAGCCAGCAAGGCGGCCGCAGAAAACAACAGCCAGTAGGGCAGCATGAAATCGGAACTCCTCTGCCCGCGTCGGAATCCGGCGCGGCTCTCCAGGCCAGGTGCCGGTGGTCGAATGGGCGACTAAGGGCGAGTAAGGGCTGGAGCACGTCCGATCAAGGTAGCGCGCCGCCCGAGCGGCACACGAAACAGATTCGCACCAGGTTCAGAAGCCAGGCCAGCCTCGTGACACACTTCAACTACATAAGATCATTTTCAGAATGCGGCGCATTGCAAGGCCTTGGAAGAGTTGCCGATCGCGTCTAAAGGACCCCGATCAGCCAGGAAGTCGGATCGGATTCCTGTAGGCAGTGAGCCTGCAGAGAAGCCGCATGACCGGCGACCGGGCCACGCGGCTCTGAACTAGCCAGAAAAGGGAAACTTGGTGGCGATGGCCAACAGACCGAAAACTGCGTTGATTACCGGCGTGACCGGTCAGGACGGCTCCTATCTGGCGGAATTTCTCCTCGCCAAAGGATATATTGTGCACGGCATCAAACGCCGGGCGTCTCTCTTCAATACCTCAAGGATCGATCACCTCTATCGCGATCCCCACGAGGAGGGCGTGAGATTTTTCCTGCATCATGGCGATCTCACGGATTCCAGCAACCTGATCCGGGTCATCGCGCAGGTGCAGCCGGACGAAATCTATAATCTCGCGGCCCAAAGCCACGTCGCCGTTTCCTTCGAAGTTCCCGAATACACGGCGAATGCGGACGCATTAGGGACGCTGCGCCTGCTTGAGGCAATCCGGATCCTGGGTCTGAAAGACAAGGTCCGCTTCTACCAGGCTTCGACCTCGGAGCTGTACGGTCAGGTACAAGAGACACCGCAGACCGAAAAGACGCCGTTCCACCCGCGCTCCCCCTACGCCGTGGCCAAGCTTTACGCCTATTGGATTACGGTCAATTATCGGGAGGCCTACGGGCTCCATGCCTGCAACGGCATCCTGTTCAACCACGAGTCACCTGTGCGGGGCGAGAATTTCGTCACGAGAAAGATCACTCGCGGTCTCGCGCGGATCAAGCTGGGGCTCCAGGAGCACCTCTATCTCGGCAATCTCGACGCCAAGCGCGACTGGGGTCACGCGCGTGACTATGTGGAGATGCAATGGCTGATGCTTCAGCAGGACGAGCCGGAAGATTACGTCATCGCGACCGGTGAACAATACAGCGTGCGCGACTTCGTAACGGCCGCCGGAAAAGAGCTCGGGATCATGCTCCGGTGGGAGGGGGATAAACTCGAGGAGAAGGGCTATGACCAGCACGGCAGATGCATCGTCAGCGTCGATCCTCGCTACTTCAGACCGGCTGAGGTCGAATCCCTGCTCGGCGATGCCACGAAGGCACGTGAGAAGCTCGGCTGGCGGCCCAAAGTATCTTTCGCGGCACTTGTCGAGGAAATGGTGCGCGAGGACCTGATGGGGGCCGAGCGCGACGAGCTCGTCACACGACACGGCTATGCCGCCAACTCCTTTCATGAGTGACGGGGGGTGAAGCTCGGTCGCGATTTCGCCACAGCGATCGGAACGTCGATCTGGTCCATGGCGGTGGCGCTGGCGACGGTGCCGCTGTTCATTCATTATCTGGGTGTGGAAGCCTATGGCTTGATTGGCTTCAGCACCGCCGTTCAATCGATTCTCGTGCTGCTGGATCTCGGTCTTTCCCAGACCGTAAGCCGCGAAATTGCCCGGGCCTCGGTTTCAGACAGGCTCGCCGGGGCGCGGGACCTGCTCCGAAGCCTGGCCTGGATATACTGGGTTGTCGCAGCTTTGATCGGCGGAGCACTGGTTCTTCTGGCACCGGTGCTCGCCGTGAATTGGTTGAATCTGGGGCGGCTCAGTCCCGAGGTCGCCTCCAGCGCCCTGTTGCTGATGGGAATCCAGATCGCGCTGCGCTGGCCAAGCGGCCTGTATATCGGTGCCCTCATGGGGGCCCGTCGCTTGGTTTTGGCAAGCATTATCGGCGCGATCTATTTCACCATCGCCTATGTCGGAGCGTTGGGCGTACTTGCCTGGTGGTCGCCAACCATCAAATCCTTCTTCGTCTGGCAGGCGCTCGCAGGCCTCGGTTATACACTGGCTTTGCAGCATGCAGCCTGGCGGTCGATTGGAGGGGCACGGGGGGCCCGTTTCAATCTGCTCGAACTCCGGCAGATCTGGCGATTCTCCGCCGGGATGACAGGCGTTGCCCTGGCCAGCATTTTTATCACTCAACTCGATAAGGTCATCCTCAGCAAGATCATCAGCCTCGAGGCCTTTGGGCGTTATATGCTGGCGGTGCTCGTAACGAGCTCCCTGTATCGCCTGACTACGCCCCTGCTTAATACAATATATCCCAGATTCTCGGTGCTGATTGCCGAAGAGAATGAGGACAAGCTTAGGCTCGTCTACAGGGTCGTCAGCAACGTCTTCGCCATGTTCTGGATACCGACGATCATGATGATCGCGGTATGCGCCAGGCCCCTGCTGTTCCTTTGGACGGGCGTTGCGGATATCGCCGACCGCGCCGCCCCGCTGCTGGCGCTATTGGTCCTGGGCACCGGACTGCATGGTCTCACCCTGTTTCCGTACTCCTTGCAGCTTGCCTATGGCCGCGCCCGGCTCGCCCTGCAGATGCATGGGGTGCTGATAGCGGTGCAGCTGCCGATCCTTCTCGTGCTGGCAATCGGCCTGGGCGCCTTCGGCGCCGCCCTCGCATGGCTCATTCTCTACATCGTATACGTTTTGGTGGCATTGGTTATGACCCACCGGGTCATGCTGGTCGGCGTCGGCCGACAATGGCTTCTCAGCGACCTTGGCCGTCCGTTCGCGGCAACCGTTCCATTTGGAGCCGCAGGAGTCGCCATCATGCCTCTGCTATCTTATTCTCCGCTTCTCCAGGTCGCTGCCGGGGCCGGCCTTGCGCTCCTCGCGCTATTGACTTCATTGGTTTTGTGCCCTCATACGCTCGCCGACGTCAGGCTGGCCTTGGCCGACTAGATAGGGCGAAAATAAAAACTCGGGAAGATTGCCGCCGGAGGGAGAGAGATGCCCGACCGATGAGCGGACGTTCAGCAATCTTTCTGGCATCTCGGCGGATCTGATGAGCGACATGGCGATACAGAGGAACACGGCTGCCGGTGCTTGGCAGAAGATCCTCACCCTTGGCCGCCCTCCCGCATTCGACGATCGGGTTTCCCATTATTTCCTGATAGATATGCTTCGCGGGCTTTCTGCCTTGGCGGTGGTTTTCTGGCACTACCAGGACTTCTATTTTCCCTACGGCGCTCGCCAGCCGGCCGGGGAGTTCCCCCAGAGCCAGCCCTTTTTCAGCCTGCTGCACCCGCTCTATGCGGGAGGCCATTATGCTGTGCAGCTTTTCTGGATGATCTCCGGGTTCGTCTTTTCCGCAGTCTATGGCAGTCGCAAATCCACAACGCGTCAGTTCGCGGTCAATCGCTTTGCAAGGCTGTACCCGCTGCACTTCCTGACGCTTGTCACCGTCGCGACCATCCAATTCTGCAGCGTCAGATGGGGCGGCAGGACGCTGCTCTTTGATAATAACGACGCTTATCATTTCACTCTCAATTTGTTCTTTGCCTCGAATTGGGGGTTCGAGCGAGGGATGTCGTTTAATGGACCGATATGGTCTGTCTCCGTGGAAGTTCTGATTTACGGTCTATTCTGGCTGTCTCTTCCCATATTGTTTAGAGGCGGGATAATAGGTCCGTTTCTCATGTTGACTTTATGTGGGCTGGCCGCATTTTTCGTTGATCCCACAATGATATTCCTTTGCGGATTCTTCTTCTTTGCTGGCGCACTTATCTTTGTAGTGCATTCCGCTCTTTCAAAATCCACCCTGATGCAGATAGCGGTCGCAGGTTTATTGATCGCGGCCACGCCGCTGGATTATCTCATCTCCGGGCAGCTGCATATGGTATCGCTGGTGCTCCCCAGCTTGTTTGGGGGTGTCATCCTGGCCCTTGCGGCACTTGAGGGCACAAAGTTCAGGGCCATCGGTCAGCGCCAGAAATGGATCGGCGAAAGTACTTACAGTATATATTTATGGCACCTGCCGCTCGTCATGACCATCCTTCTGGGCATGGCCATGCTCAACATCCCTTCTTCGGTCGCCCATTCTCCGTGGTTTTTGCTCTGCTATATTGTCACGGTACTGGTCGTCGCGCGCATCTCGTTTTTATTCTTCGAACGGCCGATGAGAGAGAAAATACGAAAACTTGATAGTCATAAGACCCCGCCGTCCCGTAATGTTGACCCAGGTATTGCAGCACCATGACGAACCCTATTCGCCTGTCGATTTGCGTGTCTACTTACAAAAGAGCCGACTTTATTGTTGAGACACTCGATTCTATCGTCAGCCAGCTGCCTCCCGGCGTGGAGATTGTTGTTCTTGATGGCGCCTCGCCGGACAATACCGAGCAGGTGATGCGCGCCTATGTCGATGAACACCCGTTCGTCAACTATTTCCGAGAGCCCGCCAATTCCGGGGCAGATGCCGATTTCGACAAGGCTGTGAGCTATGCCCGCGGCGACTATTGCTGGCTGTTTCCGGACGACGACCTGATCGCGCCCGGCGCGATCCTGCGCGTTCTTGCGCTGCTGGAAGAGAGTCCGGATCTGATTGTGGTCGACGCTGCCGTCAGGGACGCCACCCTGACAACAACCCTCCTGCCCCGGCGCATGTCCTTTTCGGGCGAGCGACGTTACGGTCCCCGGGACGGTGATCGGCTGATGCGCGATACCGGCGAGGCTCTGTCGTTCATCGGTGCGGTCATCATACGGCGTGCCATCTGGCTCGCGCGGGACCGCGCAAGCTATTATGGCAGCCTGTTTGTCCATGTCGGCGTGATTTTCCAGCAGCCCCCGCTCGAAAAGGTCATCGCGGTCGGCGAACCCTTGATCATCATCCGGTTCGGCAACGCGATGTGGTCATCCTATCGCTTTGAGGCGTGGGCGATCAAATGGCCCGAATTGATCTGGGGGTTCAAAGGCTATTCTGACGAAGCCAAAAGTAAGCTCGGGCCTCGCCACCCCTGGCGCGTACCGAAGCATCTGCTCAGCTTCCGTGCCAAGGGTGGCTATTCCTACCGCGACTATCGCCGGCTGTTCGCGAACCGGGCGATCGGGCTGGGGCGGGTGCCGATGATCCTCGTGGCGATGGTGCCCGGCAAACTCGCGCACATGCTCGGCACGCTCTACATGCGGCTTAAGGATAAAAGTCCATTGGGAACCTATGAATTGCTCCATTGCAGCCCCCATCAAAATACGGTCAGCCGCTGGCTCGCCAATATGGGCCGGGGAGGGGCCTCGGATCCGCGCCAGGCGGACGGGCCCTCGAAGCCGGAATGAGTCCGATGCCGCAACGACGCCATATCCCCTGGGCTGAGCCGAAATATTGGGGCAACGAGGAGCGCTATGCGCTGGAGGCGCTGCGCTCGAGCTGGATTTCAGGCGGTCCGTTCGTGGAACGTCTGGAGGCCGAGCTGGCAACGCAGCTGGGATCGCCTCACGTTGTCGCGACGTCGAATGGCACCACCGCCATCCATGCCGCGTATCTCGCCATGGACGTACGGCCTGGCGATGAGATCGTCGTCCCCGGATTCGCCTTCATGGCAGGTGCCAACATCGCGCTGCACATGGGCGCACGGCCCGTGTTTGCCGATGTGGACCCGGAGACGTGGTGCGTGACGGCCGAGACAATCGCGAGGGTGCTTACGCCCCGGACGCGCGGCCTCGTCCCCGTTCATACCTACGGCAACGTCTGCGACATGCAGCCTATCCTTGATCTGGCACGGGAACGGGGATTGTGGGTGATCGAGGATGCGGCCGAGGCTTTCGGATCAACCTATCGCGGCCAGCAGGCCGGCACCTTGGCCGACATCGGCACGTTCAGCTTCCATGCGACCAAGACGATTACGACCGGAGAAGGCGGAGCGGTAGCGACGCGCAAGGCCGAACTTTGCGATCGCCTGCATCTCTACCGTAGCCACGGCGTTAAATCCGTTCGTTATTTCCATGATGTTCCCGGCCACAATTTCCGTCTTACCAATGTGCAAGCCGCAATCGGTTGTGGACAGATCGAGCAGCTGGCCGGGATTCGCAGCGAGCGCGAACGCGTGTATCGCCAATATGTCGAAGCGCTGGCTGGTGCCAACGGCCTGCAGCTGCAGCGGATGACTGCTGAGGTTGAACCAATCGTGTGGGCCGTCGGGGTCCGGCTCGACGAGGCGGCGTTTCCGCAAGGGCGCGATGCGGTGATGTCACAAATGGCGAAGCAGGGGGTGGAGACGCGCCCCGGATTCTATCCCGCCAGTGCGATGCCGCACCTCTATGGTCAGCAGCAAGTTCCCCAGTCCGCGCGGCTCGGCGAGCAGGTCATCAGCCTGCCATCCAGCCCCACGGTCACCGAGGAAGAAATCGGCTTCATTGCAGAGCGCCTGCGAAGCCTTGTGGGCACAGCATGATGGATGCGCCGCAGAGGAGTACAGAGGCTGTAGAGATTGTGCGGCTGTCGCAGGCGCACGCGCCGGCCGTTGTCACCTTCCTTCAGGCGATCGAGGCGGAAGGCGAGGCGAAGTGGTTTCAGCCGCATCCCTTCACGCTCGAACACATCGAGGCTCTCTGCCAGCCCGGACAAAGAGATCTCTACTATATCATGACCTTTGGGTCGGCCGTGGTCGGCTATGGCCTTTTGCGAGGATGGGATGAAGGTTATCCGGTGCCGAGCCTGGGCATTGCTGTCCATTCCGCTTATCGCGGCAAGGGCCTAGGCGCCGCGCTGATGGCGTTTCTGCATTGCGCAGCGCGCCTGCGGGGGAGTGATCGCGTCAGACTGCGGGTGTACGACAGCAACGATGCCGCAATCGCGCTTTACCGTCGCCTCGGCTATCGGTTCGACAGCGGGCGCGAAGAAGGTGCTTTCGGCAAACTGGTTGTGGCCTTCAAGGAACTTAATGGCTGATAGCGCCGCGGGCGGCGATCTCGAACGAACCGATCTCGATCGCCCCGGTTGCAGCCTTTTCGGAGTAATCGATGTACAAGAAGCTCGAAGCCTGCCGGATTTGTGGGAATGACTCTCTCGAATGCGTTCTCGACCTCGGCGAGCAGATGCTCACCGGTGTCTTTCCCACGGAGAAAACCGCCGAAGTAACCTCCGGCCCGCTCCGCCTCGTTAAATGTGTGGGCGAAGGGGACATTTGCGGGCTGCTCCAGCTCGGTCACAGCTATGACCTGGGTGAAATGTATGGCGACAATTACGGCTATCGTTCCGGGCTCAACCCGAGCATGGTCGCCCACCTTGGTCGTAAGGTCCAGCATATCGCCTCGCTGGTCAGGATCGAACCCGGCGACCTGATCGTCGACGTTGGCAGCAACGATGGCACGACCCTGGGGCATTATACGACACCGGGCATCGACCGGGTCGGCGTCGATCCGACCGCCTCCAAGTTCCGCGATTATTATCCCCCCAATGTCGCGATCATCGACGATTTCTTTTCGGCTGATCTCGTGCGGTCGCGCTTCCCGGGCCGAAAGGCGAAGGTCGTCACCTCATTCTCGATGTTCTACGATCTCGAGGCGCCGATGGCCTTCATGCGCGATGTGCATGAGATCCTCGCCGACGATGGCGTCTGGGTGTTCGAGCAGAGTTACATGCCTCTGATGCTTGAGACGAATTCCTACGACACGGTTTGTCATGAGCATCTCGAATTCTATGCCCTGCGCCAGATCAAATGGATGGCCGACCAGGTGGGCTTCACGATCCTCGATGTCGAATTCAACGATGTGAACGGCGGCAGCTTTTCAATCACGGTCGGAAAATCAGGAGAGCGGGAACAGGCGCCCGTCGTCCGGGAAATCCTCGATCGGGAGGAACGGCAGGGCCTGGACACTCTGGCACCCTATCATGCTTTCGCAGAACGGGTCGAAGCCTCCCGCGCAGCTCTGCTCGCGTTCGTTCGGGGCGCACGGGAAAAGGGAGAGACCGTCGCCGCGCTCGGCGCATCGACCAAAGGCAACGTCCTCCTCCAATATTGCGGCCTGTCCAGCGCGGACGTCCTCGCCGTCGGCGAGGTGAACAGCGAGAAGTTCGGCCATTTCACTCCGGGGACGTGGATTCCGATTGTCCCGGAAGCCGAGCTGCTCGCCAGCAAGCCGGATCATCTGATCGTGCTGCCGTGGCATTTTCGCAGCTTCTTCGAAGGATCGCCCACCTTCGCCGATGTCAGGCTGGTTTTCCCGCTCCCGGAACTTTCGGTGCGAAACCCGATAACGACCAAGGATGCTAGGTCCGATCGCCGTAATTACGGTTGACCCAGTCGCGATAACTACCGTCCATCACGCCCCGCCACCAGCTTTCGTTGGCGAGATACCAGGCCACCGTCTCCACCAGCCCCCGCTCGAAGCTCCAGGCCGGGACATAGCCGAGTTCCGATCTGATCTTGCGCTCGTCGATCGCATAGCGGCGGTCATGCCCGGGGCGGTCGCCGACAAAGGTCTTGAGCGACGCGGAGGGAAGGCCTGTCGCGGCCGGTGCCGCCGGGAAGCGCGCCGCGAGCCCGGGCTCCGCCGCGAACGCCCCGTCGACGCTGGTGCAGATGGCGTCGATGACTGCCAGGTTCGGCAATTCCTCTCCGCCGCCGATATTGTAGGTCTCCCCGACACGCCCCCGGTCGAGCACCAGCGCAATGCCGGCGACATGATCCTCGACATGGAGCCAGTCGCGGACGTTCATGCCGTCGCCGTAGATGGGCAGGGGCTTGCCGGTCAGGCAATTGATCAGAAAGAGCGGGATCAATTTCTCCGGAAATTGATAGGGCCCGTAATTGTTCGAGCAGTTGGTGGTCGAGGTCTGCAGCCCGAACGTATGGTGATAGGCGCGCACGAGGTGGTCGCTCGCCGCCTTGGAAGCCGAATAGGGCGAATTGGGCGCGTAGGGCGTCGTCTCGGCGAAGGCGGGGCTGTCGGGGCCGAGGCTGCCATAGACTTCGTCGGTTGAGATATGATGGAAGCGATGCGGGCGGCCGCTCCCCCTATCGAGCCACATCGCCTTGGCGGCCTTGAGCAGGCTGTGCGTGCCGACGACATTGGTGTCGATGAACGCGTCGGGGCCGTCGATGGAGCGGTCGACATGACTCTCGGCCGCGAAATGGACGATCGTGTCGATCTCGTGTTTGCCGATCAGCGATTTGACGAGTTCGGTATCCCGGATATCGCCACGCTCGAATTCGAGCTCGATCCCCGCCAGGTTCGCCGCATTGCCGGCATAGGTCAGCGCGTCGACGACCACGACCAGGTCCTGCGGACGCGCCTCGCGCCAGTGACGCACAAAATTGGCGCCGATAAATCCCGCCCCGCCGGTAACCAGCAACTTAGCCATTCGACTTCATTTCCCTCAATACCGCGCGCAGGTTGACCCGCCAGTGCGGCGGCGTGGCGCCCAGCGCCGCCCAGGTCGAACTCTTGTCGAGCACCGCGAAGGCAGGGCGGGCGGCGGCCGTGGGATAGTCGGCGGTTGTGATCGGATCAACCGCGGTCATACGGTCGAACAGGCCGGCGGCGCGCCCTTCCTCCTCGATCGCGACCGCGAAATCATACCAGCTCGCCACCCCGGCATCGGTGAAGTGGTGAATGCCGCTGGCGCCGGCCGCGGCCAGCGCCCAGAGCGCCCCGGCGAGCGATGCTGCGGAAGTCGGAGTGCCGATCTGGTCGGCGACCACCCCGATCCGTTCGCGGGCACGCATCAGCCGGACCATGGTCGTGACGAAATTGGCGCCGGCGGCGGCATAGACCCAGGCCGTGCGCACGACCAGCGCCTCGGGGCCAAGTCCGCTTTCCCCGGCGAGCTTGGTGCGGCCGTAAACCGACAGCGGCGCCGGCATGTCGTCCGGGCGGTAGGGCCGCGAGGCCCTGCCGTCGAACACGAAATCGGTGGAGATGTGGACCAGGCGCGCGCCCGCGCGGCCCGCGGCCTCGGCAATCAGCGCCGGCGCCCGGCCATTGAGCCGTTCGGCTGCCTCGGGTTCGCTTTCGGCGCGATCGACCGCGGTATAGGCGGCGGCGTTGAAGACGATCGCGGCGCCGGATTGCGCGATCGCCCGTTCGATCTGCTCCGGCTCACCGATGTCGCAGCCGGCCCGGTCGAGCGCGATCAGGGTGGCGCCAGCGGGCGCGGTCGCCACCAGGGCACGGCCGACCTGTCCGCCTGCGCCGAGGATAAGTGCCTTCACGCGTAGACGTCCGCGCGAGCCAGCGGCAGGCCAGCGGCGTCCTTGGCGGCGACCAGGGGCTGTGCGCCCGCCGGCTCGATCGGCCAGCCGATACCGAGCGCCGGATCAGACCAGAGCAACGTCCGCTCCTGGGCCGGATCGTAGAAATCGGTGCATTTGTAGAGGAAGTCGGTGCCCTCCTCCAATGCGAGGAGCCCGTGCGCGAAGCCGGGCGGAACCCAGAGCATCCGCCTGTTCGCGGCGGACAGTTCGACCCCGACCCATCGCCCGAAATTCGGGGAGGAGCGGCGCAGGTCGACGGCCACGTCATAGACCCGGCCGGTGACGACGCGCACCAACTTACCTTGGGGGCGGCCGATTTGATAATGGAGGCCGCGCAGGACGCCGGCGCTCGAACGGCTGTGATTGTCCTGCACGAAGCGGACGTCGATCCCGGCCTCCGCGAAGCTGCGCTCGTTCCAGGTTTCCAGAAAGAAGCCCCGGTCGTCGCCATGCACCCTGGGCTCGATGACAAGGACCTCGGGAAGGTCCGTCGGTGTCACCTTCACCTGCCGCGCCCCGTCGTCATCACCGAGAGCAGATAGTCGCCATAGCCGCTCTTCCGCAGGGGCTCGGCGAGGCGTGCGAGGTCGTCGTCGGAAATGAAGCCCATTCGCCACGCGACTTCCTCGGGGCAGCAGATTTTGAGCCCCTGGCGTTCCTCGACGATCCTGGTGAACAAGGCGGCGTCGAGCAGTGAGGCGTGGGTCCCCGTGTCCAGCCAGGCAAAGCCGGCGCCCATCAGTTCCACTTTGAGCTCGCCGGCCTCCAGATAGCGGCGGTTCAGGTCGGTGATTTCGAGCTCGCCGCGTTCGGAGGGACGAATGGCGCGGGCATGGTCCACGACCTGCTCGTCGTAGAAATAGAGGCCGGTCACGGCATAATTGGACTTTGGCTGCGCCGGCTTCTCCTCGAGGGACAGGGCCTGGCCCGTCGCATCGAAATCCACAACACCGTAGCGGCGGGGATCGGCGACATGATAGCCAAAGACCGTCGCCCCCGATGACCGCCCGTCGGCCCGCGACAGCAGCTCGAGCAGCCCGTGACCGTGAAACAGATTGTCGCCGAGAATGAGCGCGCTTGGCCCTCCGGCAACGAAGTCGGCGCCGATCAGGAAGGCCTGCGCCAGCCCCTCCGGTTTGGGCTGGATCGCATAAGCGATGTTCACCCCCCATTGCGAGCCGTCGCCGAGCAGGGCCTTGAAGCTGGGCTGGTCGGAGGGCGTGGTGATGATCAGGATATCGCGAATGCCGGCGAGCATGAGCACCGACAACGGATAATAGATCATCGGCTTGTCATAGACAGGCATGAGCTGCTTGCTGATCACCGAGGTGATCGGATGGAGCCGGGTCCCCGAACCTCCCGCAAGTATTAGACCCTTACGCATCGTTCCCAACGAACCCTTTCGACATCCCGGCACGCATCCCCTGCCCGCGTTGAACGGCGTCGCACCTAGGCTGCCGTTGCCGAATTCACAACCTGCCCGGAGCGGCGGCCGGCCCGGCTCAGTTCCCGATACGCCGGATACTCACCTGATCCACCCAGCCGGCAGTGGTTCCCGGCCCGAAGTCGGCGCGGATGTTGAAGTTCAGCCATTGGCCGCCGCAGCCTGCCGGAACCCGGAACATGGCCCGCGCCTGGACCCGCCTCGCGAGGCCGGGCAGGTCGGCCGACAGAAGCGGCGTTCCCGTTGCCCCGACGCATTGCACGAGCCAGGTCAGGTGCGCCGGGTTTGTGTCCTCGTCGGGACCGGCTGCCGCGGTCACTTCATATGCGCCGGGCTGCAGCAGCAGCAGCTGGCGCGCCACCATCCCGCCGGAGCCGCTCGTGGCGAAGACACGCAACTGCTGCCCCCTTCCCTCGGCTGAGGGGCGCAACTCGGCGCCGACATTGAGGCCGTCGGCGATTTCCCAATCGAAAGGCGGATATCGGTTGGCCCGGTCAAAATCGCCGTTCCTGAGGGCGGCGGCCGGCGAGGGTCCCGCTAGCAGCTGGTACACGCGCCACGCCGGTTCGAGCTGACGTCGCTCGATCATCGTGCGCATCGCCGTCGCCATCAATTCCTGTTCGTCGGGATTGGCCGAACGCCGGATGAGCTGCATCAGGCGGACCAGCTTGGCCGGATCCGGCGCGCCGGCCGTCAGCTGTTCGATGAAGTAGCGCCGCCAGGGAGGCATGGTGTTGAGCAGGTCGGCAAGCGGCTCGACGATGCCGTCCCCCGCGGTCGCCTGCACCAGGATCGGAAACAGGATTTCGTAGCTCGCGCCCGAGCTGCGCAGCGTCGCATCATATTGGCGCAACGCGCCCGGAATGTCGTTCGACTGGACGCGTTCCTCGATCAGCCAGAGCTGGGTCGGGAGGTCGCGACGGGAGAGCTGTCCGGCGAAGTGAAACATCCGCGCCGCCTCGGCTGGTTGCCGGCGGGCAATGGCGATCATACCGAGACTGCGCCAGGCGGCGACGATGGTCGGATCGCGAACCAAGGCCTCGCGCGCGAACCGGTCGGCGGCGGCAAGGTCCGAGTTTCTGCCCCCGTTCTGAATAAGCGCCTGTTCGGCCGCTTTCGCCTTGGCGCGCGCATCCCACGGTTGGAACCCGAGGGCGAGATCGGGGCGGACCGAACGCAGGATGCCGGCCCCGCTGTTCGCGACGCTGAGCCATGCGAACAGCGCCGAAAGCGGACCGATGAAGGCAAGCCGCATCAGGGTTTGGCGCGACAACGTGAAGGAGGGTTTTTTCCGATGGCGACGACGCGTGGCCATCAAGCCCCCTTCTTGGCATCCTGGCCGTAGCCGTAGCCGTAGCCATATTCATAGCCGTACCCGAAATGGGCCCGCTTGGCCTCGAACTTCGTCAGCACCGCACCAAGCAGCTGCGCACGCCCCTGGCGCAGGCGGCTCAGGGCCAGCTGCGCGATCCGCGCCTTCACGCCGCGGGCCTCGATCACGAACAACGTAGCCTCCGTGCGGCTGGCGATGATCGGGGCGTCGGCGAGCCCCATCACGGGCGGGGAATCGATGACGACGTGGTCGAACATCGTCAGCAACTCGGTCATCAGGCTGGCGAAGCGGTCGCTCCTGAGCAGCTCGGCGGCATTGGGCGGCTGCGGCCCGGCCGCGAGGATCGCGAAAGGTTCGCCTGCCGGCCGCTGGATCAGACTCTTGAGATCGTCGGTGCCGGACAGATAGTTGCTGAGGCCGCGGTCATTCTCGCACCCGACTTCCACATGCACCGAAGGCGACCGCATGTCGCCATCGACGAGCAGGGTGCGGGCGCCATTCCGCCCGATCGAATAGGCGATCGCAAAGGCGGTGATGGATTTGCCCTCGGCCGGCCGCGTGCTGGTGACGGCCAGCGATCGCGGGATGCCGTGATCGGTGGAAAAGGACAGGCTCGTCTGCACCGACAGATAGGCCTCGAGCAGGTTCGACTTCGGATCCTTGAGCTCCTCGAGCAGCTCGGTCGTCTTGGAATCTGGCACGACACCCAGCAGGGGAATGCCGACCCGGCGCTCGAGATCGCTCGGATCCGTCACCGTCTCGTCGATCTGCTCGCGAACGAAGGCCAGGCCAAAGCCAGCGGCGGTGCCAAGCATCAGGGCGAGCAAGAGGTTGATGATCGGGCGCGGATGCGATGGCAGTTGCGGCACCTGCGCCTGATCGACGATCGAGACGTTGTTGACGCCCACGCCACCTGCGACCCCGATCTCCTTGTAGCGCTGCAGCAGCCCGTCATACAGTTCGCGGTTGGTGTCCACGTCACGCTGGAAGATATTATACTGGATGCTGCGCCGGCGCAGATCCAGGAAGTTCTGGGTCAACGCCTCGACACGCTGGTCGAGGCTCTGTTCGCGCGCGACGCTGTCCTGATAGGTCGTACGAAGCGACGCCTGGACGCGGCCTTCCTCGCGCGCGATCGACTGGTCGAGCTGCTGGATCTGGGCCGCAAGCGCCTGCGCGGGCGGATAGCTGGGCTCGAATTGCGTCATCAGCCGCGAATATTCGGCCGCCGCTTCGGCCCGACGGCCGCGCATGCTCGTGATGGCGGGATTGGTCAGCGATTCCGACGTGACCCCGCC
>JADMIO010930480.1_pt1 | contig 28623 bp, 15 predicted proteins | sample 8958161 | NCBI WGS metagenome assembly JADMIO01 (sample SAMN16585339, study PRJNA669376) | soil metagenome | isolation source: Crop rotation soil | place: USA: Cullars Rotation, Alabama | collected 2011 | reverse complement strand
GAACCAAGAGCACGATATCCCGAAGTGCGCCAGGTTCCGCCTGAAAATCACGGGCCAAACCGTCAATTGCTCGGCGCTCATCGTTCGGCCGGTTCATCGAAGTGAATTCGGGTTTGTAGTCCTGGGTTTGACTATAGTGAAAAACAACGGTTGCAAGCGGCTGCGGAAGCTGATTGATGCCGCCGATCGCAAGGGTTGCCATCTCGATGATCGAGCCCAGGGTGTAACTCTTTCCGCCGCCCTGAACCCCGAATAGACTGATCGTGTGCGTCTGATTCAAATCCAAGGCGATCTTGCGCCCCATTACCTTGCCCAAAATGCCGAACTGAGGAGTCGACTCCGTCACGCCCAGGGCGACATCGTACACCGGAGGGGACCCTGCGAATTTGGCTGGCTGCTTTACTGGCACCGGAGAATCGGGACGCTCCGCCGGCCCACCTGCTTCATGCTTTGCCGGTTCAGCCGCAGGCGATCCAATATCCGGTACGATTGATTCGTCCGGCGGTGCGTCACCAGTGTCCGAGCCCTCCTGTCGAGCGGGAGGAGCTGGCGTCTTGGTATGACTGATTACCTGTAGCCGCGCGGTCTTTGGTACCGTGGGCGTCCGAGGCAAATCCGGCTCACCGGATTCAGACAATGCGTCGGAAGTCGCGGCAAGCTTTTCCCAGGACGCGGTTCGGGTACGCTTCGGTGGGAGAAAAGCTGCGCGGTCCAGCTTTCGTACTTGGCCAACGAGCAACTGCAGCGTGGCCGTCTCGGTTGGAATCTTATCGACACTTGTCGGCTCCCACGCCGCTGGTCGAGTCTCAATGTCGGAGGGCGTAGCAGGGAGTGCTGTAAGAAGCTTTCGGATGACATCCAAGCCGATTCGATGAAACTCGATCCCATTTTCTTCCACGAACTCCTCAGATCCTTCCTTGTCGAAGTCGAAAACGAGAGCGCTGCGCGTGAAGCGAAGAGTGTATCCGCGCTCCATCGTACGGAGGAAGAATTTGGCCTCCTGATATGCGTCGAACGACAGCAGATTCAGCCGATTGGCGCGATCCACGTAGAATTCCAGAAGCGTCACGAACTCCTGGGTCTTCATCACGCGATCTGGGCGGTCCACTCGGCCTGCTTTGCTCGGGTCAAAGTGGTGGCGTATGGTACGTTCACTCTGCTGTATCTGCTCTGCTATGGAGTTTTTCAGCTGATTAAGACCGCCGAGATGGCCGACCATGTGATAGCACTTTACTTCGACCAGGCTACAGGTCAGCACCCGGGTCTCCGAATTAAAATCGAATAGCGCAAGATCAGTCCGCCGCAACGTGATTTCATCTTCGATCTGATCAGCGCTCTTTTGCAGAGCACGAAACAGGTCCAAGTGGGCGTCCAATGGCACGACTGCCTGGTCTCGAAATGCATCCTGGTATTCCAGAAACAGCTTCGCTAATGCCAGGCCGAGCGCCTCAGCGCGGTGTGTGACCGACGATGCCAATTTCAGGGCTAGACGTCCGGATAGTGATCGCAATTCACCAAGCAGAGCCTGAGCTCGATCCTGGAATTCTTTCAGGCTATAGTCCTCCAGGACGCGCTCGAATAGAACACGAATCTCGGTTTGAGAACGTGACGTGATTACGACACGACGACCGCTATTGGCGGAAAGATCCGGTGTATGGTCGATCAGGTATTCTGGCCTTCTACGGCCCGGATGGTGGTCGAAAAACTCGATTCCTAAACTCTTATCGATCGTGAACACCCAGTCGCTTACATCATGTACCTGATGAAGAAGTGCCTTTTGATCGGCGCCAAGCACAAGTGTTGACACCGGACGCAGCGCCACACCACTCTGATTCGTCGCCACGCAGGCAGCGGCTGCCGACATAACCTCTGCAAGCCGAGCAAGGATGGTTGAGAACTCCGTCGCATCTGGAATCGGTTCCGCATGCCCGTGACGTGGCCGTCGATGCCATGCAACTAGGTCGGCATCCTCGACATAGCTAATGGTGAAATCTTGCAAAAGGCCGTGCACCGGCGCGCTTTCGTCCTCCACCCTTGGAACGCTCGCGCTAATGCTTTGCGCAGGGAACACATCAAAGAGCAAGCTAACGTGCGCCGGAAACTCAGAAGCATTCGTGCGAAAGTCCGCGATGTCCCGGACAGCGAACGTCAGCTTCGGGGCAAGGTGATTGCCGGTTGGAGTGGCGAAAGCATCTGCCTCAGCGACCGTCAGAGTACTACTTGGTGAGATGAGCTCGTTAAGATCTTCGCCCGCACCGGGAGCGTCGGGATCATTTACAAACAGCCGCAGATTGTAACGGAGATCCCTAAAATCAGGTTCCCGCTGCAGCTCCAAGAGCATGTCGGCCAGGAGCTTCCCCCGTCCAGCATTAAAGCAATTCAGTACGAGCGTATGGACATACGGGTGTTGAACAAGGTACCTTCGAACTCGATTTGCCAGAAATCCACCGTTCAGCGTAAAGCTACCGATGTTTGGCTCGGGAACCCCCAATGCCGTACACAGCTCTGCGACCAACCCACGCGGATCTCCCTCTCCTGAACTGCCATAGACTGTCCAAAAAGGGTGCAGACTATCGATCGTCGATAGTAATTGACCAGACCCTAGGGGCAGCACTGCTGGAAAATTAACAAGGCTAAGGCGCTCCAACAAAGCATCGCGTGTCGATGTGAAAAACTCGTGAGGGCCTTTACGGGCCTGATCTAGCCAGTACCTCGCTAAGGTAAGCCACGCTGCCAGCCATAATAGCCGCAACGGATGCGTCGGACCGATGAGAAGAGCCACGCGATGCCCGCCGCGATGATCGGCAATATCCACCAGTGTTGTATCCAGAGTGATCAACTTCTGGACCTGAGAAAATACTTCGCGTTGCTGATCTGGGTCAGATACTTCCGCCAGTCGTAGACCGTTCGCCAACACCGCCAGGTAACGCTCGGCTAATTGCGCAATGTCGTCCCGCAGTGGATACAAATCAGCACATTCGACTATTTGGGAACCGTCTTCACCGCGAATTCTGTCAAATAGCTGGCGCCGTGTGGAACGGAATTCGTCAATCTCGGGCAACGATGGCCACTCAGAGGAATCCCGTACTGCTTCTGCGCTTTGTGCTGACGAGATGCACAGGTGCCAAACAGGAAACTCCTCTGGAGCGCCAAGAATACGTCGCTCCAACTCGGTCAGGAGGCGGGAAACCGGCACGTGTGCCAAGCCTTCACCAGCAAACTTGATTTCCAGCAACTCCCCTTTTCCCTTGTGACCGTCACCATCAACCCACGCGCGATGCGTACACACGACCTCGCTTGCGTCACGGCCTTCAGCCGCCGCGCGGAACCAAAAATGCACCAACGCATGATCGAAGCTTGCGAATTTTGGCACCGCCCGTTGGGGGACCTCGACCTCCACATCATCAGCCTTTACGACATAGAAGAGATCGCTCTCATGGAGTGATTGCCCGTCCTCAAGGTCGCCAACCATCGGAATTGGCTGTCCTTGCGCATTGACCATCGGAATCGGATCTCCCTCGGCGGTACACGGCAACACTCTAATGAAATGCCAGCCGTCCTCCCAGTCGACTTTGGACAAATTTGTGAAGCTAACCGACGCGTCGTTCCTTGCTCCCTTCCACGCGGTCTTCTTCTTCGTGAAGGCTGTCGGACCGGACTCTCGCGCTACGACCTGAAGCCGAAAATGATGGAGCCCCGCGATATTATCCGGAGGAGGATCAGACCGAAACTTCACCTTGAAGCTCCGCGGCCCATTCTTCCCGATCAGTAAAACCTGTTGACCGATGAGTTGCCGCAAGCGAGGCTCTGTTTCACTCTCTTGAATGACCGGAAGACTCACTTCCATCACCTCGACGCGAAGCTGCTGAGCGAACCCAGACCCATCTTCAAATTGCCACTTGTCGAATGATAGCGGCCAAAGCTGCCTCTCAGCCACAATTCTCCTTGTCCACACGGTCGGGTCTTCGAGGCCAGTTTCAGACAGGAACTCGCCGAGCTTGAAACGGAAGCTTCGGTCTTTAAGCTTCAGATCGAGGACGCGAAGCCGCTCGGATTTCGTGGAAAAAGTCAGCTCGTCCACACATTCCAGATTCTTGATCAGACGCTGCGGCATGGCGGCCACATCATCGACCAGGTGGAAATCTGGGACAAGGGCCATCTCGCACAACGAAGCGCCGATGATCTCAGGCTCGACACCATTGACGTGGGCACTTAGCACAAATCTCACAAGTGCCACTTCGTCCGCCCATCGCCACTGGCGCTCGGTCACAAAGCGGACAATCTCTGAGACAACGGTTCGAAAGCCATTTGGCAGTTGCTCAACAAGCCTACGCAACAGAGCCGGAAATGCTGTCGTGACGGAGACCTGCTCAAACGTCGCTTCGGCGAAAGAATCTTCCGCGGACGTGCGCAGCTCATTCGGTACGAATACAAGAAGTGGTGGGCGTTGCCCGCCATCCGCTTGCGGATTCCGGAGCTCAACCAGTTTGCTACTAGTTATAAACAGAGGATCTCCGATGGTCGCTTGATCCGATAAAACATGCACCTGAGCGGATGCCCCGACGGTCTCACGCAGTTTCCGTCCCACATCCACCATGAGAGGTGTATCGAGGTCGCCGACCCTCATACAATGGCCCTCATGTCGGGTCCGGATCACGTCCTGCAATTGCTCCTGAACAACAAGCCGCAATCGCTCGTTAACGTCGTCTATACTGACTGGCCGAAATTCCTGGCTCACAGCAGGTCTCCCAACACCTAATTCACTCTTTTCCAATTTGATATCGAGGTGTCACATGCTGGGTGACATAAGCATCCGAAAGGTCTTGGAAGAAGCCAATTTCGCGAAGCTTATTCTTAAAGGTTTGCTTATTTCGGCGAAGAGCTTCTCTGTCTTCAATCGACGGTTCGCCAAAGCCCTCTCCCGCGGGCAGTGCATCGATGTATATGCCATATCTCTCTCGCAAAAACCCTAGTAGTCGGTCGATTTGTATCTCCTCAGAATGGAATGCACTCGTCGCCGGCTCATATCGCAGCACTGCTAACTGCAACAACACCTCAAGCAAGCGGCTATCTAGGACAAACCGGCGCGGTGCACGAGGGGAACGGGCCTGAGCAAGTAGGGCACCCGGCCGATTCTTCAGCAACATCGAATCAAGGGCTTTTACGATGAAGCTCCGTTGGAAATCACCGCGAACCGCCATTAGGGATTCGATGTATGTATTCAACTGGTCGAGCCCCAGTCCGATTGTGGCCTCAAGCTCTGGTGCGAGAGTGTCATCTTCAGTCGCCATATCCTCTTTGAGACTTAACAGCCGTGATCCGAAATACTGCTCGCGCTCGCTCGTTTTTGCGTCTTCTAGGAGACGGAGGATCTCGGGCACACTCAACTCACGGCTCGCTCCGCCCGGCAGACGGCCGAACTGAAGAAGATGATGGGCAAACTCGTCAAGCTTCTTCGTTAAAAAGTACGACCGTACAAACTTCGGGATGCGCCGATACTGGAATTCGGCGCTGATTTCCCCAAGGAGGCTCACACGAGTACCAGGTTGGTTCTGGACGTCTAGGAAGATGCCTACTCTATACGGGCACCCAGCCTGCGGGGCTTCCGGCACACCGGCCCGGACTGGACAGCTGCTCGACTCGCAGATGGGCTCCATGCCCTTCTTTCGGACCAAATCAGGCAGCAACTTGAACAAGCGGAGGTGATAGAGCGCCAAGTGAAAAGCGAGTAGAATCTTGAGGTACTCCACCATGACCGAACGCGGAATTCTGGAACGATACTGCAGGAGTCGAACGATGTCATCGGCGAGGAGGTCCGCTGATCCAATGCAGAGTGGCGGCGTGGCTTCACGAGAACCTCTGATTGGCGCGTCTTGTGTCACCTCCTCAGACGCATTTAGGTTCAGGAGAGCCTGGGTTTCGACATCAACTGTGACCCTCAGGTCCTCCTGCTGAGTATTCGGGTCGATACCTTCAAAAAAGAACGCTGCCAATCTTGTGAGGGCACGTTTTCCAAGCTCATTGCGCGCATGCCACAACATCTCGTAAAGATGCTGGGCGGCGCCATAATCACGACAGTGCCGTGGGTTTCGAAAACGATAGGTGTACCCGTGAAGAGGGCGCGGTGCTGCCACTGCTTCTCTACCAGCTTTGCCTCGATTCACAAGATCTAGCAGGTGGGTTTCTAGCCAGCCCGCGGTGATCGCCGGATACTTGTCGAAGTCTTTGAATCGCTCTGGGTGTGCCAGGAAGTGAGCTTGAAAAGTTTCAATCGTCGTGTCCCGCTTAAACAGTCTGCTATCTTCACCCCGATGGTGAATGCGAGCAAACAATCCGGTTAAGACGCGGTCCATTTCAAGGGACTTGAAGTCCAACATGCTGATCTTCGGCAGGCGAAAATGCTTATCTCGACTCTTAAGAGCCATGCGTTACCGCCTCTTCGGAGAGGTTCATTGCCAACTGGCCATTTGGCGCGCGGGTTACGGAATAAAATTCGTGGCCCGTGGGCGTGAGAAGGACTTCCTGATACGGAGCTGAACCGAGAATGTTTTTGAAAACTGCAAGACTGAGATAGTATCCTTGTAACTCATCGACAGTTGGTCTGTAGCCTTGATTCAAGCGATCAAGCATTTCAAAGACGTCGAGGTTAATTACAAGTTCTGCTTGCAGTCCAGTCGTATCGCTATATTTCAGCAGCAATGCCGTTGGTGAGTGTTCCAGATAGGGAGACGCTAAAGCTGGTTCTTGGGGCGCCAGTTCGAAGTGATCGGAGGGAAACACCCGATAGCAGCGTACGGTCGCCGCTTCAACTTGACGAACCTGCAGCGCAAGATTGCCAGCCAGCTTTCCGGTATCGACAATGCCTTCACCTCGGTTTATGGCGCGAATGATGTCCAGGGCCGCCGTCCGGGGTTCAGGGCGCTCCGAAAGCATTTGGAGCATCTTCTTTGCAGAAGTGTACGGCACCAGATCACGCCACGAATCGTCACGCGCCTCAAAAAAGTGCCGCCGCCGGAGCATTGCCACGTACTCCCGATGGCGAGCGAAACGCGTTGCATTGTTGTGGCTGCGAACCTCTGTCGGAAGTGAGCTAAACATCGCCAGAAGCAGCTCTCGGTCGTACCGTCCCCGAGGCGAGAAGTCCATTAAGGAGGGCGATGGATCTGGCGCGTGGAAATCGAAATGACGATCGAGCTTCGCATCGCCGATTTTGCCGATGTCAACTTCTTGAAGCAACCGCAGCAGTCGGTCGTGTTGCGGTATCCCTGTCGCGGCCCAACTATTGAAGTAAAATCCACGCGCGATCTCGTCACGCTCGCCTCGTTCGTATAGCTCGTGGATCTCGTCGCAGGTGCGAGTTCCTGCAATCATGAAAGCGAGGGCGGATCGCAGGTCTCGGAGGGTGACGTGCAACTTGGCACGCAACGCAGCGAGCTTGTGGAGGAGGCTCAAACGTTCGATAACCTGAGAACCTGCTGTCGGATTCGCCAGGGTCTGAACGTTGTGATAGACGTAGCATCGATCGCGGAGGTCACAGCTCCGGCACGGCGCCCAGAACTTAGCGTCTACAAGCCTCTTGACCAAGCGTTCGAGGATGGGGGCCGTTTCAGCCGAAGCCGCAACCACGCTACGCAGATTCAAATTGACGACGGCGATCCGGCCTTCTGGTACCCCGGTCTGTAGCCCACGTTGGAGGATCTGTTTCAGGGCGGGAAAGGCCGTTTCGTACTTTTCAAGGAAGTCTATGAGCCGCCCCTCGTTTATCGCAATAATACGCGTCGAGTGGCTCGGCCATTGCGATTCATTTGAGCCGGCAAAAGGGGCAAAGAATTCGTGCAGAACGTCATCGTTTACCTTGTCTCCCTCGTCTTGACTGCCATCGTAGTTTGTCTGAAAGTTGCGGCCATCCAAGACGAATTCCGTGCCGTTGCCGGAACCGTATGGCGTCAATACGGCTCCGCGTTTGCGGGCCTCCTCTTCGACTTGCTGAATGAACGCGGTTTTCCCATCGCCAGCGTTGCCGGTGATTAGTACTAGCCGAAACTCTCCCTGGAGCGTAGCCGGTTGCAGTGTCCGATCGAGTGCTGTATGTACGTAGATCAAACGACCCATGGCATCCAGCCCACGTGTGCCGGCGTTCGTTCGACGACTTTGGCTATAGAGCGTCAGAAGGTAGGATACAAAGGGATTAGTATTCGGTTTCGGGGCACCCGCCTGAGCCAGAATTTGAAGGCTTTGGGTTGTGATCAGTTGTTCTCGCGACTCGTTAGGCTGCCGCAGGAGCCCGATGGCACGGAGCGATTGCGAAAGATCTTCAGCGGTAGTAAAACGGTCGGCCCGGTGAGGCGCGGTCGCTTTCAGCAAAACCGCCGCGAGAGCTGGAGACAAGTCTTCGAAGCCGCGCCACTCACGTGGATCACGAGCAGCTCCTCCCTTTGGTGGAATATCGACGTTGCGCCATGGATACTCGCCCGTGACTGCCTCATATAGAGTGATGCCTAGGGCATAGATGTCCCGGTCTATCCGATCTGAATCGCCCTGAGGCGCTTGAATGTCCAGGTCAGGCGGAAGGTAACGAGGCGTTGCACCTCCCCGTGCAGACGAATCACCTGTCCGAATTGCTACGTTGAAATCGACGATCTTCACGCCCCTATTGGTCCACATGATGTTGGCGGGCTTGATGTCCCCATGGGTTACGCGCAGGCGATGAAGATGCGCCAGTCCCTCAGCCACACCGATGCCCAGCTGATGAGCTTCCGAAACGGAAAGTTTCTTTTCCCGAATAAGGTTTGCGACGTTCGCACCTTCCACGTATTCCATCACCAAGAACGGGACCTGATCCCCTTCGAGAAAGTCTCCGTCATACACCCGAACCACACTGGGGTGGTCAGGCAAATTCGCAAGAGTTCGATACTCCTGCTTCATCCGCTCAAAGGTGGACGTTCGATCGGTAGTGATGATCTTGAGTGCTCTCGTCACATCACCAAACGTGTCAATCACCTTGTAGACACGCCCGAACCCGCCTTTTCCGAGCGGGATCTCCACAAGATATTTGTTCTTCAGAACTGTGCCTGGCTGCAGGTTCGCATAGTCAAGGACAGGCACCGCCGTGTCTGAACCTCCTGATGGTGGCTCATCAGGCGTTGGCGCGAACAGCAATTGAAAACTGGCTAGAGCCTGAGCGGCAGAAGAGCGGTCGGCCGGACCAAATTGGCAAAGGCTCTCGATCCACTCGTCAAAACCGGGTGGTAGACCCGAAATCAGATATGACGCCTTCTCTGGGAAGACCTGTGTGTTTAGGAGGGCATCGTCGAGCTTGGAAAATGTGGGCTTGCCAGTGAACATCTCGTACATCGTGGCCCCGGCGGCATATACGTCTGATGCGGTACTAGAGCTGAGGGGATCGTCCTTCACCTCGGGTGCGAGATACGTAGGGTCAACCGCTTCTTGCAGTTCCTGAGCGAGCGTGTGATCGCGGGGCGGTCCCGGTCGCGCAAAGTCGAAATCGGTTAGCCGGGTCTGGCCGTCGATACCGACGACCAGAGTGGCCGGGGAAATCGCCCGGTGGATGACGCCGTGTGCATGACAGTGTGCGAGTGCCGAAAGCAGGTCAGTAGCGACGCGGAGCTTCTGATCCATTGTCAATTGAAGACCTGGTTTCGTGAGCCGGACCCGAAGGGACGTGCCAGGCGCATCATTCAACACCAGGACATAAGCATCGTCCCGCTCAGTCGGAAAGAAGTCTCGTGCCGATGGAATAGCGGGATGGGCCGGCAACCGGCTGAGCGCTATGTATGCATTAGCAATACGCTCTCGTTGGAGCGCTCGCTCCTGGGGAGGAAGGTAGGGATCAGCCCGGTACACACGCACGAGTACCCGTTCGGGGCTGCTGGCATACGCATTGCGCGCTCGGTATTCGGTGTAGAAATCATTCGCCGTGAGGCGTTCTTCGCATTGCCACGAACGGCCCAGCAAAGGCAGCCCTTGTTGCGGCCGGGCCTTTCCCGTGAGTATTGACAAGATCTGTCCAATATGTGGCGTGGTCGGCGCCGCCGGCGGTGTGCGATCGGGCAGCCGATCGAGATCGGTAAAGACACTCTCGCACCCCAGTAGTTTCGCAACATGGTCCCGATCACGTCCCTCGGGATCCCGGATCACCGCATCGGGCGAGGTCAGCAACACGATCGCTTCGACCCAGACATTGCGTAAGGCTGCATGGTGTATTCCAGCAGCTGCTGAGAGTAATCCATGTAGAAGGCGGGCATGCTGCCGCAGCTTCGCAAGCGGCGAAGCAAACGGTCTTCGTCCCTCCGGATGCCACTTTCCACCTGCAACGTGAATCTCCCCATAGGTCGATTTCACGTCTGCCAGATAAATGGCATGCGGCGCGACGATAGCAATATCGATTTCAAACCATTGCCCTGTATCGCTTCGAAGTTCAAAGTTGTGTACAAGTCGATACGGCGCAGGCAAGTGGTCACGGAGGTATGCGATGGCTTGCCGTTCCGGTTCGTTTGCCGGCTCACCTATTGGGATCACCTGTGCCATAGTTTCTAATTCACAGCTGACGTGAGTGCCTCCACGATCTTTGAATCAGCCTCGGCGTCAAGTTCGTCCGCGCGATCCCATTCCGCGCGAGCCCGATCTGCGGGATCTGCGATTCGCGCACGAACGTTCTCGTCCGGCCAAGGAATCGTAACAGCCGCTATGCGGCGTTCGTCAAGGTGTGGTATTGATGATCCAGCCGCCTCCCTCTTGAGCAATCGGAGCCCGTAATCGCTCGAAAGCACTGCGAAAAGATACCCTGCATCCATTGGGTTCTTCGGGACAATACGTACCATGTTGTTAGTACAAGCAAATCCATCCAAAGACCTTCCGACCATCACACTCCGCCCGATCAGGCCATACCGCTGCCCGGCCTCGTGCAACAAGATCATGCCGCGATGAAGAACGAGCCGGTTCTCCTCGGCCACCACTTTCATCAGATATTGCGAACTCTCCGGGCGTATGCAGAAAACATCGGCGCCGGTCACATACGGATATCCTTGACTCGGGTCATCTGCGTACATGCGTTTGAAAATTGTAGGAATGAACACGTCCGCCACTTCTGACAAACGCCTAGACGGCCACCCGTGTCCAGCCGTGTCTAAAGCGCCCCTAGCTTCTGTATAGGGGTCCACATAGTAAGTGGTATCCATTCGATCTGCAAGCTGACTAGCTCGCGCGCTACCGACGTAGGGAGTAGGGTAGGTCTCAAGCGGCTTGAGCTCGGGTAACGAGGCCAGTTTAGAAAATAATTGATTAGCGGCGCTTTTATTGGCGGCAGCGCTTGTCCGCAGATCTGCCGCGGCCTGAATCAGATCATGTATCCTAAGCTCGTTCTTCGCGCCCAGCCGAGGTACGGGAAGCGCCGCGATGTGCTCAGGCTCCAGATGCTGAATTATTGCTCCATACGTGCCAGAGACTACCAGCGGGACGCCAAATTTACTCTGCAGGTAGGCATAGAGATAGCCGGGGTGAATCTCTGCCTCGTCTGGAACAACTCGAAGAACATCCTCCGAAACCGCCATCCCGTCCATCTCTTCGCGGGCGTAGATCATTTTGCCTACAGTGCCGGATCGCGTGATCAGGGTCCACCGCTTGTGCACTATAAACAAAGGGGTTGATTGAACCTGCCGTCTAGAAATGAGCGGCAGATCCGAAAAATCCGCTCGTCGCAAGTGTCCTGCTCCGAGAAACGGGACGCCGTACTCAGGCGTATTCACCCAAAGCCGCGATTCTCGTCCAGCGTGATAGATCGCCTTGGTCACGCTGGCCAGACTTACCTTTCGGAGCGGTAGCTTCTCAAGCAGCATCTTCGCTTCTAAGGCACCGCCAAGATAGGGTTGGCAATCCAGCCGATAACCATAACTTTGCATCCAACTGCTCCGAATCATTGCTGTCTTCACAGACAATTCTCCGGTGGAAACCATGTCCCAAGCATCATGCGCAGTGTCTTTAAACCGTGCTCCACGCATGCATCAAGCGCGCGCCGAGATATATGTTCAAATACACTCCTGAATATCGGGCCCCCTGTCCTTTTCCCTCCCCGCCTGGCTGCTCGATCCCTCGCGGCTTTCAGACTATGCGGTTTAGGGGCACCCGGGTCCCAAAGTCCTTCGCTCTCCAAAAACGTCCGGAGTTCTTCAAAGTTCGCGTGTCCGAATGCGCGGGCTACATTATGGTTCGGTGCCCAAAGCCATGCCTCAAGTTCTGGTTCGATAACAACTACTCCGAAGCGGTCCTCGTCCCAGCCGGATGCAAGCATAGCTTTACCGATATCGGCGCGGAGAACATTTGGTCCGGGTTGCGGATCGAATTCCGCATCGAGCATGATCACGGCATGTCGATATTGCTCCTTAAATATGTGTAGATTCTTATGCGCGTGCTTCCAAAGCCCGCCGTCCGTTTCCCCCGCAACTCGATAGAAATCGGAGTTGCTCATTGGATCGACTTCAAATCTCCGGCACTTCAAGACGTGATGCCAGTCTTGGCGCGAAAAGAATGCACGTAAGCCTTCCTCCATGTGCCTGTCTGCTAAATGGAAGACGATATCCCGCATCACAGCACTCCCGCACTGAATAAGACATCCAAGGTCGGAATGCCCTCCCACGTAGAAAGTGTTGGGTGCTCGTTGCCACGAATTGCGAGGACTCCATCCTTCTGATTCATCGAGAGGCAAATCAAATCCTCCGGTTTAGTGACTGCTACAACTATTGGAGAATGAGTTGTGACCAAGACCTGTCGATGTTCCATTGCTTTTAAGGATTCAAGGATTACTTCGATCGCCTTGGGATGGATACCATTTTCCGGTTCCTCAACGGCAACAAATGAAGGCACGTTTTCTAAAAACGGAAGAATCGTGAGAGCCAACAAACTCAGAGTGCCGTCTGATAGGCCTATGGAGCGAACTCGATGGCCGGTAGCATATTCAACCTCTAGATAAGCGTGATTGTCATCAGCGCGTTTCTGTGCCCGAACATTTGTGAGGAGCGGTAATGCGCCTCTGATGTGGTCAATCCACTCTTGGTATGCAAGTGGCCGCTTTTCCAATTCGAGTACCGACCAGGCGAGTGTGGTCCCATCCGATTCCACCTGAAAGTTGGTACCTGGAGGTCGCCGTGCAGTCCGCATCTTTGGGAGGTCCAGGTTTACAGGCAGGACATCGCGTCCCAAATAGCTGCGGAGCCACTCCGTTGCAGAGAAGAGACCGAGATCTAGTGGAGTTCCAGATAATGCGGGTGTTGTTATCGGAACATTGGCCCTCGACGGCTCCTTCGTCTTCCCCACCTCGGGCTGCAGCAGGCTTACATTGTCCGAGGAGCGTTGCAATACTCGGCGAATGAGATTAGAATTCGGGAAACCGAGGTCCCCCCATAACCCCTCAGGAGTATCGCGGAGCAAATCCCGCTGTCGCGGTAGGAGAAAGAGATACTCATGTGAGATGGCGATTGAGTCACTAGTAATCCGAAAGCCAAGTTCGTATCGGATAGCTCCAAATGCTCGCCCAGGATTTCGTTGCAGCGTGGCCTTTTCGCGCTTGTTTAAATATTGATCTGTTTTCCGCTCTAGCTGACTGGCGATAAACCCCGGCAGTTGGACCTCGATCGCAAATGAGAACCAGTCACCTTTCCCAGAGAAGACAAGATCAGAAGTTGAGGCAGCACGGGGCGATAGCCGTCCTCTTTCTCCAAAAAGAGGCTTCTCTATATCGCGTTGCTCTAGCATTTCACCTAGGAGAATCGGTATGTCCAAGAGCGTGGACTTTCCCGCCCCGTTACGCCCCACAAGCACCTGGTACGGCCGAAGATCGAGCGCCAGCCGCTCGAAGCAACGGTATCGACTAACTTCCAGCCTCGTGATCATGAGCCAGGCTCTCGGTATTTTTTCCGAAATTCGTCGTAAGCATCTGCAATAGCAGGAAAGTCGTCATCGATTTCGGGACCGATGATTGTTCGGCGACGGACTTCGATTCTGCCGTTCGTCTTCACCTTTTCTTCAGAGATATGAGCGACCATCATCTCCGTGCCATCTGGATTTCGCTTGTACAGGGGATTACCACGTCGATCGACACCTGCCTTATCTGCAGCCGCCATAAAAATTGGGTATTCGGTGGAATGGCCTTGAGCTTCTGCATCCATCTCGGCTTCAGTCTTCTTCTTCAAGAAGAGAAGGCTCGTTAGGATTCCAACATTCGCTTCGACAATAAACGCCTCAACAGGGACTTCGACGCAGGCGAGTACCCAACAATGCCTTAGAATCCACCTTCGGATGTACTCGTCCCCCGGGTTTCCAAGGATTCCATTTGGCAAAACAATTCCCATGCGCCCGCCAGGTCGCAGCCACCGTATCGATTGCTCGATGAATAGCACTTCCGGAGCAACAGCGTTCTGTGTTGTTGTAAGTTCAATCCAGCGGTTGTCGTCATCGCGTGACCATCGACGAGCAAGCTGGTGGTTCTCCAAGATTGCGGGTTCGGTAATCGGGATTTCCGAACCGAACGGCGGATTCGTCATTAGCACGTCGATGGTTCCAAACCTGATCTTCTTCTTCGCTAATTCGTTCCCTGGCAGGTGACTCCGCGGAAACGCTAACGAGTCCATATGATAGATGTTTCCTTCGGTGTTCGCGGCCATGAGGATGTTCATGGTGCTGGCGCGCACGAGGAACGGGTCGAAGTCGGCGCCGAACAGCTTATGGTCTGCATAGTCCCGCAGCCTGTCCAGGATACTGTCCTGGGTGGTGTCACCGAGCTCGCGTTTATATTCTGACCGGAACTGACGAAGAAGGTGTGCGAGGGTTGCGACGAGGAAGCCGCCGGTGCCACAAGCCGGGTCAAGGACTCTTTCGTTTTCCCTTGGATCGAGCATGCGGACCATAAGGTTGACAGCTCGCCGTGGAGTGAAGTATTGACCACGATCACCCCGAAGATTTGCGCCTACGATTTCCTGGTACGCAGCGCCCTTCGCGTCCACGTCAGAATGGCTAAAGTTGTAGCGAGCCAGTTCCATCACCATGTACGCTAGGGCGCGATCCGAGAGCGTGATTTCATCGCTCGGCCGAAAGAGGCCGCTGCCGCTGTATTGTTTCTTGACAGCATCAAAGAGGGGTTGAATGCGGTTGCGAATTGCCATCCGTCCCTCGTCACTGAATGGCTCGGTCGCGAAGGCAAAAAACTTGCGGTCCTTGCCTCGATTTGTTCGCTCGTCATACATCTTGGCGAAGATGAGGTACAGGAATTGCCAAAAGGCGGCATCTTTCGGCATGCCTTCATTGCCATGAATAAAATTGTGACAACGCTGAAAAGCTCGACGCAGAGCATTCTCGTCCCCCGGGCGAACGTAGGTCTCGGCGTGCATGTCCGGCGTGCTCATGGTGCCGTCCGCCATCGGCCAGTCACCATACGGAGCAAAGCGCACCTCGAATCGGCGGGCTTCTTTATGCAAATAGAAACGCTCAAGACCATTCGTCCAGAGGCCCCACTCGCAGCCTTCTGCTGCTATCAGAATGCTCTTGATCTCATCGAGGTCCTTTTCAGCCTGCGCAAAGTCACGCATTTTGATGACGGACTTCTTACCGACTTTCGGCAACGGTCGGCAGATGACGGCTCGGCGTAGTGTTTCAGGGAGGTGTTCCTTGCCGGCCTCAAAAATCGCAATGTCGATCTTCTTCCGCTTCCCATCAACCTTGATGGGGAAGTCGGCTTCCATGGATTCTGGGGCGATCTGGTATTCAAAGATGAGTTGGTGGGCGACCTCTTGGCGGACGCGTTCCTTCTCCGTGTCCTTCACTGGTTGCGCCGTGATGTAGTCCGTGATCATGCCATCTGGCATGAGCGGTTCGGAGGACGTTTTTTCAGTTGTCGCGTCAGCTTTGGGCATCGTTTGCCTATCGCGTTAAATTCCTTAGAATCAGCCGGATTACGCCAGCTCTATACTTTAGCAGCTTGCGATTGAAACGGTTCCGGCCCCAGTGGAGGGGACGAGAGTCGCCATTGCTACGATAGCGCTGTTGACGCTGCGCATGGAAATCACCTTTGTTGTGGGCGTCAGAACTGGCGGTCAGCTAAAGGGGAGAGGCTAGGACGGACGTGGCATCGAGCGGCTACCCGACAGCGCCACGTCGAAATGGCCGACCTAGAGGCTGCGTGCAGCCTGAATGGCCCTTTCGAGTTGAAAATCCGAGGTCCCCGAATCTTCATCTGAAACCGCGCAATCAGGATACACGCCCTTTCCTTCCAGCAGCGCTCCGCTCCAGGTGTACCAAGCGCGCGCCGGAATCCGGGCGTAAAATCCGTGGCAGATCTTGTACACGCTACAGCAGATCAATCGACCAGCCGTTTGCGTACCCACAACTGGCGCGAGCCGTTGCTCTTGCGCGAACGCCGCAATCCGTTCGCCAGCGCCGGTGGTGGTGTGATCGACCAGAATCACGGTACGGCCATGAAATGGTCTCGGTCCGAGCCCTTCGGTAATGATGCTGACGGAATCGTCTCGAAACCCAAACTTCAGAGCAAGAAGAATCAAGGTGGCCTTTTGCGAGGGAATTCGATCGAATGTCGAGAGCGCTTCCTTAGAGTAATTTGTCTCAGCTCGTGCGCGAGTAACGCTATATCCAACGGGGAGTCGAGCAGGTGTCAAATAGCTCATCACCCGGAGAAAGGCCAACCCGCCGCCGGCATTTCCACGAAGGTCGATAATCAGCCGACTGCATCCGTTCAGTTCCTGAATGGCATGATCGATCTGCTTTGCTATGTCCACGCCGACTGTCCCGGGGAACTTGGTTACCTTCAACCAGCCAATACCGTCGGCTGGTCTGGAGATGAACACGTCGCCCCCATCACTCGCCTGCGTATAAGCAGGAGCACATTCGTTTGGCTGGCAATACTGAAATCGGGCAGCGATTCCTTTCGGCACTTTCTTTCGGCGGCTCTCATGGAAGAACCCCGAATCCGGCGTGCCGAAGCCGCGTACGAGATCGTTTAGGGCACTTTCGAGCCCGCCGATGTTGCCCTGCATCAGTGCTGGCCGCTGTGCCTCGATCGACGATCGCCATCGATTACTGTCAAACTTTGGATCGTAGTGCTTCCTCTCGACTGTCGTGACCACCTTGTCGATGATTGCGGCTCGCGCTGCTTTGTCGAGTTCTTGTATCACCGTAATTCTCCCGAAATCGTTCCATGCGCATCGCCAACGATGCGAAATCCCGCCCAGTATTTTGGAGCCGCACTGGGGCCCCACTCCCTCAACAACTCCCGTTTGGCGAAGGTAAGTGCCTCAGCTTTGTCGTGGCCAGCATGCAAATTGCCGTAGAAATGGCGCATCAAAGTTGCCGTAAACGTGTCATCCGCTTGCCACACGCTCGCAACCACACTGCGGGCACCCGCCATCAAGAAAGCTTGCACCAGACTGTCCGTGCCGGCGATGCCCTCAGGAGTCCCTGCGGCACCATCACAAGCCGACAGCGTTACCAGATCGGCGTTGAGCCTCAGGCCAATAATCTCACGGGCCTGGAGCAGGTCGTCTTCCGTGTCGGAGCTGTGCGAGCTGAGGACCAAGCCGGATCGATCCGGAAAATCTCGGTCAATGGCGGAATGCAGAGCGAAATGAAGTACGTCGAAGCTCGACAATGGCAAGCGCTTCAACACGCTCTCGGTAGCAAAATCGCCGGTCAGGGATCGCGTATCCCAACCGCCGGCGCGCCCCAAGTCCATAACCTCACTGCCGGAGCGAATGAGCTTTGAAAACCTCGGCGGCGCCATGGCGCTGAACAGCCCGCCGAGACCCGGCTTGATGTCAGCCGCCAGCGGCGGAGGCGCATAGGAAGCACCACCAACACCCAGCACTTCGACGGGCCTGGGGCCTGACGGCTTCGGGGTGGACAGAAAGTAGTACGCCGTAGCCGAAGGTGCGTACGAAAGTACATGGGACTCCGTCAGGTAGCGCCCTTGGGGGTCAACGGCGGCACCGATCGGCTCCATATTCAGCTTGCCATCGGGCACAAGGATTAACCGTCTATTTTCGGATAACAAGCGCACGGGCTGGAGCAGTAAGGAGTAGACTGCACGTCCCTCAGGGCGAGCGTCCCGCCCGCTTTGGATGGCCTGGACGTGACGCGAGACAGCGGCTTCGATCTCTTTCTTTCCGGCCAAGGGATATGGCACTACCTGTCGGCGAGTTATGGCCAACGCGAATGAGCGAGCCGGCCCGAGGGCATATTCGATCAGCACCTCATCGTCACGCAACCGATGTTGGACTTCGAACAGGGTCACGGCTGGCTTCCCTAAGATGAACTCCGGTTCGCGTGGTGCATCGCCAAACCGAAGGGCGCGTAATTCCGTTTCCCAAAGCTGATCCAGAAGCCGCCGCCGGTCAGTCGCATTCGGCTCGCCTGCCAGCTTGCGGTTCAGGCCCGCAACCAGTTTCATCGTCGCTGGATCTCGCCGTTCAGTTTCTGTTTGCGCTGCGGCTTGGGCCAGGCGAATCCGATCCACGAGCCCGCGAGCGCGTGCCGATTCCAGAATGTCGAATGCCTTATTCGGGTTGTGCAGGGTGTCGAGGGCGAAGGCAAAGTAGTCTTGGAAAACGCGGCCCATCGTCGCAACGACCGTACTCTCGTGTCTCGCATTGGGCAGGTCTTCAAACAGCGAGTGCACGAGCTGTGTCGCTTTGTCATACGCTGCTCCCGCCGCCCTGAAATCTCCACGGCTGACTTCGATCTCCGCAAGAGCGGCCAAGTCCAATGGAAGATGGTAGAGGTCGCCTGATTTTTCTGCGGCAGCAACACCGGCTCTGGCCCGCTCTGCCGCCTCGTCCAATTCGCCACGCTGAACCAGCACCGAAGCAAGCTTGCTGCCCGCCTCCGCTTCGATCCTGCCAAGGCCAGTGCTCCGGGCCACTTCAACCGCGGTGCTAAACCATCTCAGCGCATCATTGGTATTACCAACGCGGACGGCATCGTCGCCAAGCACGATCAGAATTCGTGATTCGCGCACTCTCTGATTCTGTCGCTGTGCATCCGCGAGACCTTTGACGAGCATGCTGCGCCCTTCATTTGATCCACGCTCAAGCAGCAACCGTGCCTTCCCCAGGTAGGCAGTAAACGGGAAATACGCATCGGGCTGCTCGCTGGAGAGTGCGAGAGCTCGGTTGAAGAACGCCAACGCATCAGCAGGTCGCCCAAACTCCGCAAGCCCCTCTCCCAATGCCGTCAGCCTCTTCATCTTTTCCGCAACATCGTTGTACGCCTCGGCCCTAATGAGAGACGCGCTCACCTTCTTCAATGCGGTAAATGCTTGCCCATTCAGGAAGGCGATGCACCCAAGCTCGCCGCCGGCTCGTGCTTCCCAGCCGCTGTGCCCAATTTCGCCGGCAAGCAGTTCCACCTCACGCCATGTCTTCTCAGCGCCCGAGAGATCGTATTGGAATTCAACGTCGCCCTTCATGGCCAGAATCTGAAGGCGGAGATTTTGGTCCTCGCGCGCTGCCGCCGTTGCGAGCAGCCGGTCCAGTTCTCTCGCCGCAGTCGGCAGAGACAGCGACTCGATATTTCCGCGGATTTCAACGGCGCGCGCAAGAGTTCTATTGCGCTCGTCCAATTCGAGGCGTCCTGATCGCTGCAATCGGGTAAGCACCCGGGACGCTTCCGCCCAGTTGTTAAGCCATGCCAGCTGTTTCGCGCGCTCGAACGAATCGGCGGTATTGGTCCGCCGAACCGCGGCCGGCTGCTGCACGGCCAGAAAAAGCACAACTAAAGCGATAGAAAATCGGAATCGATGAGATGCTCCCACCCGTACGGACATCTGATACCTGTGGATTACTGAAGGCTTTCTCCCAATTCTACCTAGGCCACCCGAGTTGCCGCCGTGCAGTTCTTCACGGCGGACAGGCTTCGGTCGCGTTGTAATCTATGCATTGAGTCGAGAATTCAGCCAACGTGATTCCGCGTGCATCTGTGGCGGCGCTGGCCCCATGCGACTGCGTATTTTCGCTTGGTTTATGGCGCGGTTCGGCCACAAGGCGGACCGTTACCTCGCCTCGTACAAGTCCGAATTGTTTGCGGACGTTTCCGGCACGGTCTTGGAAATAGGTCCTGGCGCCGGAGCAAACCTCAGACATTTCGCAGCGAAAGAGGTCCGTTGGATCGGTGTCGAGCCGAACCGCTACATGAATCGACACCTGGCGGAAGAAGCCAACCGTGTGGGTCTGCGGATTGATGTTTTGTGCGGTACGGCGGAGGATCTGCCGTTCAAGGCCGGGTCGATTGATTACGTCATCAGCACCCTGGTCCTGTGTAGCGTCACTGACCAGCATCGGGCACTTTCCGAATTGGCGCGGGTGCTCAAACCCAACGGCAAGCTCGTCTTCATTGAGCATGTCGCCGCGCCACCTGGAACATTGCTCCGCCGAATCCAGTCCTTTGTGAAACCGCTCTGGCGGCGAATGGGTGACGGCTGCAATCCAGATCGGGAGACGCGTGCGTCGATTGAACGCTCTGGTCTCGCAGTAGGCGACATTGTCGAGTTCGAAGCGCCGTTGCCTATCGTCCGTCCACATATTGCCGGCTATGCGATCAAACCTATTGCAACCAGCGAGAGCCGCTTCACTGGATGAGCACCGGATGCGGGTCCCAATCCTCACCTGCGCGACGAATCTCCAGCAGATATGATCCCCGTGGGAGCGGTCGCAGATCGAGATTCGTCCTCATGCGCAATTCGAAGTTTTCCATTTGTCCAGTCATGGATCGATGGAGAATAACCTGCCCAGTACTGCCGACCAACCTTAACTCGTAGGAGCCCGACTCGGACCCGATCGGCGGCAGAATCATTAGGTCTATTTTTTTGCGCGGCAGAGTCCTCGTCGGGCGCTCTGGCTCCCCAGCTTCGTTGCGCGTAACGCTGTCATTCCTGTAGTCGAGTACGACCGATCCCGTTCCGCCACTCCAAGGGCCGATATTGAAGATCCGTCCCGCGTAGATGCCGCCGACGGCAACGATCGCAAACACAGCGGCGGCGGCAATCGCCGCACGGACCCATGTCGAGCGGGAGGCCTGTTGATGTGCGCGGAACTCCCTATAGCATTCTGAGCACTGGGACAGGTGGTCATACGCGGCGTGGTCAATCGGCAGTGCCCTTCGCGCCGCGGCTCGGAGCGTATCTTTCTCCGGGCAGCCGGATCTCTGAGGATTTGGATATGCCGCACCGAACAGATCATCAATTTGATCTTCGTGTCGGAATCCGGGATTTTCGCGCGTATGACGAGCCATTTCAGGAAGTAGTCTCTTTCTGAAGGTCACGGACGTGTGGCCGCCGCTGTGGGACGAAGATCATCGTTCTAACCTCAACCCTCCGTGTCAGAACCTGATCCAAGCAGTCGGCGCAGCTTTTCAAGAAGCCGCGCATATGTGGTATCCACGGCAGAAACGGACATGTCCAGTGCTTTTGCAATCTCCTTCGTCGAGAAGCCCGCCTTTTTCAAAATCGCGATCTTCCGTTCGCGATCCGATATCTGCGCCAATGCCTCACGTACCAATATCCCGTTTTCGATTTGCTCCGGGCTCCCATCTTCGGCCGTAAGTTGCGCGAGGGCCACTTCTGCTTCGGTTGATCCAGCGATTGGCTGCTCCAAAAGATGAGCTCCTCGACGTAATCGCGAAACAGCCACGTTGCGCACCACCACCCAGGCGAATCCGTATAGCCGTTTGATTGCCCCGTGAATGGATTCGTATTTCAATATCAATTGCCCAGCATGTTCCAGAATCTCCGTGTAGACCACGTCGTCGCGGATCATGGAAAACTTGCGACGTAGTCTGGACGTCACAGCCTTCAGGGCGTGCTGGATGTGTTCAGGAAGCGGTTTCCCAAAAGGATCTAAAAGCGGGGACCTGGATGAAAACTCCATTAAACTGAGCCCGTGTACCTAGAGTTTCGAGTCCAGTATAAGTCTTCTGCGCGCATAGGGCACACGATGTCCATCACGGTTCGTCGTGTTTCCGTATTGAATGCCCCACCCGTGAAGAAAAAACAAAAATTATCGCGCGCGATGTAAGATTTTGCCGGCTATGCGCGTTCAGCCAGTAGGGGAATCGAAGGGATGTCTAGGAGCACGTTCCAGCCATTCAATTTGGAAACGCCGCGTTCAGGAGATGGTGACAAGAGCCTAAGCGCGGACAAAAAGCCAGGGGCATTCATCTGCGAAGCGATCACGCTCCCGGCGTACGACGAGATCCCATACATCTTCGACCTCGAACGGTTCGAACTGCTTGAGTTCACGCTCCGGTCGGATGTCCCTGTCGATGTCCTGTTATGCAACGCGACTGATTACGACCACTGGGTGGACTCCGGTTATGACCCTGAGATTGGACTTCTCGTACACCTTGAAGCAGAAGATGTTCTTGCTCACACGCTGCGGTTCCGTGCGCTCACTGCTGGCGAATATGCCGTGCTCCTGATGAATTGGGCTGACACTCCAGCCGATCTCGCCATCGAAATCCCAGATTGGCTCGCACCCGCACTTCTGTAAACGTGCATTCGGTCGATGCAATCCGATACGCGGCTCAGTGCCGTCGAGGGGGAGACAACATGCTTCGAGAATTGTGTTCGCTGACAATCGGCGCCGTCATGCTCGGCGCGGTCATGCCGGCTGCGCATGGGCAGACAGCAGCGATAAACGGAGAGATCACGGGCGTTGTAACAGACGCGACGGGAGGAGCTGTCGCGACCGCCGCGCTGCAGGTCGTGAATACCGCCACGAACTTTATGAAAACCGGCACAACCGAGAGTTCTGGCCTTTACAGGTTTCCGCTGCTTCCGATCGGCAACTACGAGATAAAGGCGAAAGCTAACGGTTTCGCTGATTCACGGGTGACCGGCATTACGGTGAATGCCGGCGCGACGGTCACCGTGAATATCACGCTCCAGATTGCAGGAACAACAACGCAGGTCGATGTCGCTGCTTCCGCTGGCACGATCGAGCCCGCGCGGACAGCATTCGGAACGATGCTCGACCACTCAGCAACCAGCAACCTGCCGCTGGTTTCAAGGAATCCGTACAACTTCATTCTGTTTCAGCCGAACGTCAGCGGGCGCGCAAATACAGAGTTCGGCGTTCCTCGGAAGGTAAACGCGAACGGCCTCAACGGCCGCATCAATTACCAGTTGGACGGGAGCAATAACACCGAGAGCGACCGCTCTGGCATTCGGCTCATCCCGATCTCAAACACCTATGTTCAGGAAGTGCAGCAGGTAAGTAATGGCTTCGCGCCCGAGTTCGGCAACACAGTGGGCACGGTCTTTAATGCCATCACAAAATCCGGAACCAACGACTATCACGGCGAAGCAGCGTACATCTTTCGACGGACGCCCTTCAGCGCACGTCCCAAGTTGTTGCCGGCCGCGGCACCGTCCCCCGAACTCAACGTCGATTCATATGCCGCAGACGCCGGTGGACGCATCGTCCGCGATAGGCTTTTTTTCTTTGGCTCATTTGAACACTTCAATCGAGATCTCCCTGCCCCCGTAACCGTTCCAGCGAGCGTTATCACGCAACTCGGGCTTCCGCCCAGCTTCGCGGATACGATTCCTTTTCGGCAGAGCGTGTACTTCTATATGGGACGTGCCGACTGGATGATCAATGCGTCGAACCGGCTGCTGCTCCGTTACAATCACCATTCCAACGATTCACCATACAATTACAGCCTCCCGCCCGGCGGGCAGAACCTCGTTTCGCGTACCTACAATTTCGTGGACCGCTCGCACGTCGGAGCGCTACAGCTCATTTCTACGGTTTCCAGCAACGCCGTGAACGAGTTCCGTGCGCAGGCTGCCACACGGAGCCAGGCGAATGACCGATTTGCCGCGACTGGCGCCGGACCGGCGATCACCGTGGCGGGAGTGGCCAACTTCGGGGGGCCGATCGATGTCGGATTCGCATACACCGAAACCGCGCCCGAGATCGTGGAGAATTTCAGCGTCATCCACGGCAGCCATGAGTTCAAAGCCGGGTTCAGCGCCCGGTGGATTCGGGACGAGCAGGTTGCGGCCACGGGTGCCCTGTACGTCTTCCCGACAGTAACCGCATACCTGGCGGCAACGTCGGGTGCAGACCGGAAGAGCTATGCCAGTTTCACGCAGGCGATCGGCAATTCCCGAACCCGGTACGATTCTCTGTTCGTGGGTGGGTTCGCTCAGGATTCTTGGAGACCGCGACGAGACGTCACGGTAGTTTACGGCCTTCGGTATGACGTGTATCGGCCGCCAGATGCAGATCGAAGCGCGCCATTTCTGTTTTCGCAGAGTTTCCGAATGGATAGGAACAACGTCGCACCTCGGGTCGGAATCGCCTGGGGTTTGGGCAAGCAGCAGAAGACTGTAATCCGCGCCTACAACGGCATCTTCTACGACCCGTTTCAGACCGACCAGTATCGGCTGGCCTTGCTTCAAAATGGCCTTCCAAACTTCCTTCGCATATCGGCGCTGCCCATACAGCCTTTCGCGCCGGCCTTCCCCGACATGCTCACGTCTTTGCCGGCGGGTTTGAGTCTGCCGGTTCAGGATCTGATGACCGTATCGCCCGATTTCGCCACCCTCTATTCGTATAACGCCAGCCTGTCCATCAGCCACGAAATCGCGCGCGACCTCGTCGCAAGCGCATCGTACTTGTACACGAAGGGAACCCGGCTACCGGTATACCGGAATATCAACGTGGTGCCGTCCGGCGCCTATTTGGCCGATGGGCGGCCCATCTTCAGCACGACGGCCCGCGTTTATCCGGGATTCAACAACATCCTTTCCGCCGAGTCGGCCGGCAACTCAAACTACAACGGCCTGAACCTGACGCTCGAAAAGCGGTGGGGTCGCATGGGCCAGCTCTTTGCGACGTACACCTGGTCGCACGCGCTCGACGACGCGCCCGAGCAGAACAATATCGACAGCACGGCGTTCCTATCAGATCCTACGAATCGTCGGCGCGACCGCGCTGATTCGCTTACCGACAAGCGCCACGTGTTCAACGTGACCGCCGTGTTCCAGCCCGAATTCCACGCCCGGAGCGGATGGGCGCACCTGCTGCTTAACGGCAACATGCTCTCGGTCACCGTGCAGGCCGCGAGCGGGGACCTGTTCAATATCGGCAGCAATCGGATGTTGAACTTAGATTCGTCGGAACCGTCCGCCTACCAGCGCCCGCTATTCATCGGCCGGAATACGCTACGCGGACGGGCGGTGTTCGAGCTAAACGCACGGTATTCGCGGTCTTTCCCAATCTCCGAGCAGTACAAGCTGGAGTTCTTCGCAGAAACGACGAATCTTACAAACACCGTGAACGCGACGGCGGTCAATTCAACAGCACAAGTCGGTCCGGACGGCCAGATTACCGTTCCGGCACCGGGCGCGATTATCGCTGCGCGAGATCAGCGGTTGATCCAGTTGGGCCTGCGGGCCAGCTTTTGACCTGGCTAAACAGCCTTGCGGACTTTATAAACGAGGACCCAACGGCAATCTACCCAACCGAGGCTCAGGAACACCAGTGCGCCTCATTTATGGCACCGATGGAGCGAACTGAACCCCGACCAGCCTTTACCTTTCTAAATCCCGGAAAGCCAGTTGAATATATATGATGCCGCGAGGCCGATGGATGAGAACGCCTTCGCATCGTTCACAGACCCTCTGGCGCAAAACGTTATCGAGTTCATCCCCGGCCTGAGGGCCGAGGGAAAACATGGAACTCAGAGGAGGTCTACGCTCTCCTGGTATTCGATTTCGCTCTGATCCAGTTAGGCGGATTGAGCTTTGGCTCTTCGGGGAAACAGGATTTCTGATCCGCGCGCGGCAGGCGTCGTGAGCGCTTTTGCCGCCGGATGGTATAGGACCTCGGAACCAGGACAGCTACCGCTAGGTAGAATCACACGGTCGCAAAAAATAAGCTGCAGTTCGGCCCACTGTAGCGCGATCACGTCGGCTGCGCGCTTCGGGATGGCCAGCCGGCGTAATGCGGCTGGCCCGTGCTCGGGAATAGCCGCTCCAGCAGGTCCCACGAGCCCTGATCGAGGATAGAAGAGATCGCGTCCAGCATACGCGCTTTCACCTCCTCGGCCGGCCCGGCCTCCGCGCGCCTCCAGCGGAAGAGCTGGCCGCCCGTCAGGACATAGTTGACGAGCCGCAAAGCGCCTGACTGATCTTCGTCGATTCTGCCGTCCTTGAGGAGCATCAGGATCAGAAGGGCTAACGGCGGGAGCTGATTCTTGTGGAGCACCGCCGGAGACGCATATACCTGTCGTAGTGTTGGGACTGGCTTAAACAAGCCCCGCACGGCCTCGGATTTCCCTGCTTTGCAGGCTGCTAGGAAACAAAACTCCGGTCCGAATCTCTGAAGCCAGTTGCCGACGACTTCCCAGCTACGGAGACCATCGGCCGTCAGGGCCAGACCGGTTTCGTTGCTGTGGCCGAGAATGAGGACCGACCGTATTCGGCCGTATTGCCCGAAGACTGCACCTAAGTCTTCATTTAGTCTTTTCTCGGACGAGGTCCGCACGATCGCGATCTTTTTGTCGGGGAAGAGGGTCCTTACAAGCTGCCAGAAGGGGCTGCCGAGATTAAGGCCGTCCGCGGCGAGCTTCTGTGAATCGCACTCGATGATCAAGAGATGGGCGCGGGGCTGGCGCCGTAGTGCCGCGCCCGACGGGCGGCGCTTGGCGCGAATTGATTTCGGAGCGGGTTTTCGTCGTGACGGCATATGCCTGAGACCCTGCTTTTTCTTAGAGTCTAGCAGTCCTGCCGTGGTGGGTATCTGCGCTTCGGGTATCTGCGCTTCTAGGTAAAATAGGGCCATGCCGGAGGAGAAGCGGCTCGACGACGTCGAAAGGATTCTCCCCGGCAAGGAGCGCAGCCATCACAGGAAGGGGTTGACGGCCGCGCGGGGGCGGCGCATTTTTCACCGGACCTTCGCAAGGCAAGAAGTTCGATCGAGCGAAAGTTGAGGTGCCTCCATGGGCAATCCGAAGTTACGCGTCCACAACACGTTATTGGACAATCTGATCTCCAATCTTCGCGGCGAGGTCGGTGAGGTCATCACCTCGTGGGTGCTGCTGCGCCACATGATGGCGCAGCAGAGCAAGTTAAGCACCGACGATGTCGCCAAGGACATGCGGAACGAGAGCCTGACGTTTGTCACTATGCTGAGATCCAAGCTCGACGATGAAATCGTCGCGCGCCTGTCGGAGTTGGCGGAGTGCAAGGTAGGCCGGCTGACGTTTTACTTCGCGGCTCAGAAGCTGAAGAAGCTCGATGGAGAGGTGGAGGCATTTAGGCGCTTCATCGTCCGCGAGAAGTTTCAGGAAAAACGTAACGCCGATATCAGTCACAAGGAACTCCCGGAACAATGGGCGACGCAGGGACCCGTCCACATTCCCCATCGAACGCTCCGCAGGGCCGTTGGCCACGCGCTGCGGCTTATGAAGGCCATCGACTGCATCGTACTCGGACCCGCTTCGAAATATCTCTGGCGGGAGATGCGCAAGAAACGCTATGAGCTCATGGCGCCCGCGAGCGCGATGTATATGATGTTGCCGTACATGAACCTCTCGGAGGAGATCAGGCAGAGGGTCATCCTGGAGGAAATGGCGGCGGGCCGCCCGGTGTGGTCCGAAATGACCACGACGATCAACGGCCAGGAAGCCCGGGTTCAGGTCAGCCGGGAATGGGGAGCGGTGCTCGTGCCGGGCCGCATCATCATGCTGAACGCGTACCCGCTTCAGAAATTGGAGAGCATTAATATTCCCCCCCTGGACCCGACCGCGGCCGCTACCTTCGCCCAGGCGGAGCCGGTCCTGGAGGAGCGGACGATCACCGCTAAATACCGCGTGACGGATCGCGACGGAGAGAGCAGGATTTCATTCGCGCCTGTGCAGCGCGTCCACCAGATCGATGGCGGCGCCGTCACGGAACTCGTGGACGTCACCTTCAACATGGACGACAAGATGCGGCAGGATTTCGGCGAAATGAAAGTTGGTGACGAGAAGGAGTTTTCGTTGGTCGTGAACGTCTTGGTGGGATTTCGCCTTCCTGACGCGGCTACACCGGGCGCAACCGCCTAGCTGTCATTCGGTTTCAGGTTTTCGTTGCAGTACTTGAGCCGGGGATGGGTAGTCTATTGAGCCGAGTCGTCGTTTTAGTTCCTCGTAATCGTCGGCCGGATACAAGAATGTCAGGAAGCGCGTTGGTTTCTTTGAATTTCTGATCCTGGACGGTGGGTCGAACCCGCCCATAAACATCATGAGGTCGTGGGCGGGGCTTATCGAATCCTGTGGAATGCAGGTGAGTATCAGAACGTGCTTCTTATCGTGCGGATTCCCGACAATAAACGCATCTTGCAGGGTGCCGTCCGGTTCGATGGCTTGAATTTTCGGACCGATAATCGGCGGCCGGGGATCTGCGGGTAGATCCTCTATCCAGTACCAGCGGCCGATTATTCGAACGGCCTTTGGAAAGCGATCTCGGATATCGAAGGTGAGCATCGTGCGCCGTGCGGATGTACCGTTTTCCTTGGCCAGGGTCACGCTCTCGAAGGCGCGGAGGCCCTGGACAATGAC
>JADMIO011411892.1_pt1 | contig 28625 bp, 24 predicted proteins | sample 8958161 | NCBI WGS metagenome assembly JADMIO01 (sample SAMN16585339, study PRJNA669376) | soil metagenome | isolation source: Crop rotation soil | place: USA: Cullars Rotation, Alabama | collected 2011 | reverse complement strand
GAGCCACTCCGCGTGGGCCAGCCAGCCGCCGGCCTGGTCCGAATCGTACGCACCTTCGAGCGCGGCGTAGACGTTGTGCATCCGCGACGAAGCTTCGCCTTTGATGATTGCGGATTTGAAAGGCAGCTTCCCGAAGTTGCGCGGCGTGAACTCGAAACGCCCGCCACCGGCAAGCAAGTCGGTCGAGTCGTAAACAGCAGTCGGAGTGAAGTGAAAAGGACTCGCGGTCTCGACTGTCGTTTGCCCGGCGGGATCTTGCGGCGTCTCGCGTTCCTTCACGCGCTCTTCGGGACGCGCACTCAGCACCGGCATGATCTGCGTCGAGTAAATGCGATAGATCAGATCGACATTTCCGGCAGTGCAGTTCGCAACCGTGACGAGCTCGAGCCGCAGCTTGACGCGCGTGTCGCTCGTGTCTGGCAGAAAGTTTTCCGTTTCGATAATGTCGAGCGCTTTGCCTGCGGCGCTGGTGTAGGTAAACGGCTTGTCTTTGATGAGCGTCGTGATCTGATCGGCGGCGCGCTTCTGTCGCGCTTTTATCCACGGCAGGAAGTCGAACGGATCGTCGATGCGAACACTTCTGACCGTGAACCCCTGCTGCTCGAGATCGATACCCGCGCACGAACCCGTCGCCTGATCGTTTTCGATAACTTTATCGAGCGCGGCTTTGGCCTGTCGCTTCGCTTCCGCGAGATCGATCGAGTCAAACTCTTCCTGAATCGTTTGCGTCAGTGTTTGCAGGCGCGCGATACGTGGGGCGAGCGACGGATCCTGCACACCATTCACGCAAACAAGAACTTTCGCGAGACGGTTTTCGTCGTCTTCATCAGGTATGGAAACGAGCGCGCGGATGTTGCCGTATTGAGGTTGTTCCGACGATTGAATCGCACTCGTCGTGCGGCGCAACGCGGTGTCGATCTGAGGCACACACGATTGCGCGCTCTTCAAATCGTTCAGTGCTGTTTGAAGATTTGGAAGCTGAGCGACGATGTTTGCGTAATGCGGATCGCGGGTGGCGTAGTAATTCTGAAGGTTGCCGAGCTCGGTTTTCTGAATCGCTTGTTGAGTCTGACCCAAGCACGGCTGTGTGAGTGAGAGAAAAATTGCTCCCGCAAAGGCCCAAAGGCGCAAAGTAAGTCTACGAGTCATAATTCTTCTTTGCGCCCTCGCGCCTTTGCGGGAGACAAGTTTACTTCTTCTTCAGCGTGTTCTGAATCGTTTGCTGCGCGTCTTCCGGATCGATTTCGCCGTCCTGTGCGGCCTTCGCGTCGTCGGCTGCTGGTCCAAGTGCGTGCGCGCTCTGACCGGCCGTCAGTCCCTTCGCGGCCTTTTCAGCCTTCGAGTTCAGCGCCTTGTCGACCTCGACGTTCAAGGTAACGATGGCGTCGCCGTATGGATCGGTCTTCTTGGCTCGCTCAAAGAGTTGAAAATCGATGGTCCAGGTCACGATCGTTCCTGAGCTGGCATCCTTCGAGAGCCCGAAGATAACGCGTCGCAGCCCGTTGGGAGTGTTCAACTCAAAATTAACTTTCAACTTGATGACGTTTGGTGTTGCCATTTACTTGCTCCTTATACTCACCAGAGTCTGTCTAAAATCAGTCTGAAAGATAGTGAGGGTTGTTGTGAAACATCACTCTCTCGGCTGACCGGCCCCGCTTTGTTGCTCGACGTTCTGCGTGCCGCTCTTTTGGCGCAGCAGGTTTTTGATGCCGAAAAGTGATTCCAGTGCGTCTTGCCAGAAGGGCGCGCCGACACTTAATAACATGACCATGATCGCCCAGCCAACGAGCGTCGTGACGTCTCGCTTCCGCATGTGCCACCACTGGTCCGGCGTTTGGTTGTGCCACGTATACATGTTTTCCGGACCTTCCTCCAGGGCCTGACCCCAGAAGCTGCCATCAGGTACGACTATGGTCCATACGCCGAGACTGCGGACGAACGACTGCAACTGCTGCGTCGTGATCGGTGTGAATCCAAAGCCTTCGTACGTGCTGGAAAGACTTTCGATTTCCTCGCGCGACTGTTGTAGCGCTTCCTGGATGTTTGCCGGCGGCGGCGTCGGCGAAGCTTGCACTTGCGCTTGCTTCGAACGCTCGATGATCTCCGGTCCTTTGTCGATGATCAGGTTGCGTTGCAGTTCGTTACTGGAAAGACTCTTGTAGACCTGGAAAAAGTTTGCGTTCAGAAAAATCACGACGACGATGCTGATCGCGATCGAAACCGTTCGCATGTGACGCGTGTAGCGCTCGTCGAAACTCTGTGTGACCGTGTCGAACCAGAGCTCGACCTGATCGATCTTGTTGCGCAACGGCGCGGTGGCGTCGACAAACTTCTGACTGAGGTCGCCGATGAGTTTCGCGACGGAAGCCAACTGCTTTGAGATGTTCTGAAGCGCCGCGACTTCGCCGGTATTGTTCGCGGCTTGCGCGATTTCAGTTTCTTTCGTGATTGCGACTTGCGCTTCGTCGACGAGAACGAGGAGCTCGTGGACATCGAGTTTCTGAAGCCGCAGCAGGTCAGCAAACAGGACCCGCGGTTTCACCTGCTTGCCTTCGACGATGGCACTCACGTTATTGAAGATCGGCGCGAGGATCGAACGAATCTCGGCGATCTTCGTGCTCGCGGCGCCAACCAAATTCGGATCGTTAGTGATGGCGTCGATTGCTCCTCGCAAATCATCGATGCGATCGCAGAGCACCTGAAACTTCGTCACATAGTCGGGGAAGAAATCCTCCGACTCGAGTTTGCCCATCACTTTGAAGAGGTCGGCTTTCGAGAGCGAATCGAGGACGGGTCTGCCGAAGAGCGTCTTGCGGCCGATGTTTTTGAACTGCTCAAGGACTTTGTCTTTGAAGACGTCGGCGGCAGTCTCGGGCACTTTGATCTTCATGCCGAGGACGCGTTTTATCGTCGTCCAGATCGCGGTCAAGCGCGGCGTAGGCGGCGCCGCCTCCGGATTTGCGCCGACGACCTGTTCGTAAAGATCTTTCAGCGAGCCTTCAATCTGGCGCGACTTCAGTTTCAAAAGTTTCTTGAGCAACGTTTGAATCGCCTGCACGAGCAGACTGAGGACCAGCAAAACAACAACGACGGCGATTATTGTGTTGAGGATACCGAGATCCATAAGCACTCCTTCGGGGGCAAGGTTTTAGCTGACAGTTCGAACGGTAAAGATGCAGGTCACAAAAAAGCACAGAACGACCCAAACGATCAATGAATTATTTTTTGTGCCTTTTGCGCCTCTTTGTGGCAAATAGAAAATGACTGACTCGGCTTGCTCTTTTCTGCGGTTTGTTCTTTCCTATCGTCATGCCCGAATATCGTTTCATCCAACTGGACGTGTTCACCGACCGCGCGTTCTGCGGCAATCCACTCGCCGTCTTCCCCGAATCCGAAGGTATAAGCGACGATCAGATGGCGAAGATCGCGCGCGAGATGAATCTCTCCGAAACCGTCTTCGTGCTCAAACCCGAATCAGATCAGATACTGCGACGCCTGCGGATCTTTACGCCCATGCGCGAGCTCCCGTTTGCGGGCCACCCGATTGTCGGCACCTGGATTGGACTCGCGCGCGAAGGCGTGGTCCCGGTTCCCGACGGCGGCAACGGTTGGCAACACATCTTTCACGAAGTCGGCATCGGCGTCTTGCCTGTCGATATCGAGTTTAAAGACGGGCAACCCGTGCAGGCGGTGATGACTCAAGGGGCGTTCAATGTCGTCAGCGAAGTTGACGACGCACACGAGCAAGCCGAGGTCGCTCGATCGTTAGGACTGAATCGCGAAGATCTGGACGAGAGTTTGCCGATACAAGTGATCACGACTGGCCTCCCGTCTCTCGCTGTTCCGGTGCGATCGCTTGCAGACCTCCGCGACATTCGCATCAATTCGATCTTGCTTTCCGAGATCTACACTCGTCACGGCGGCACAGGTTGTCTCGCGTTCACGCGTGAGACGATCGAAGTCGGCGCGTCGCGTGCTCATGCGCGCTTCTTCGCGCCCGCTGACAACATTCCGGAAGATCCGGCGACGGGTAGCGCGTGCGGCGCGCTCGGCGGTTATCTGATTCATCACGGTGCGTTGAGTCTGGACCCGGAGGACGGCAGATACAAGTTCGTGATCGAACAGGGCGACTTCATCAACCGCGCGAGCCGCGTCAATCTCGACGTGAAGGGACACACGGGAAACGTCGAAGAAGTGAAGGTTGGTGGAGCGGCCGTGCTTGTCGCACGCGGCGAGGTGATCGTCTGACATGCTCGACTTACTGATCATCGGTGCTGGTCCGGCTGGATTGTCTGCGGCGGAAGCGGCGGCGCACGCGGGCCTCGATTACGTCGTGATCGAGAAAGGCACGATTGCGAACACGATTCGCCAGTATCCGGTGGGGCGCGCGATGTTCTCGACACCGAACGAAGTTGAGATGCATCCGGGCACGTTGCGGCCGGTGCGTGAAAAACCGACGCGCGAAGAGATGCTTTCTCACTACATCCATTTCGTGCTCGATCTCGATCTCAATATCAACACGGACGAGAAAGTCGTTTCAGTCACCGGGAACATTGACGAGGGGTTCGTTGTCAAAACGGACCGGAGCGAGTACAAGGCTCGACGTTTGTTGTTTGCGATCGGCGCGATGGAGCACCCGCGGCATTTGAATGTGCCTGGCGAAGACTTGCCGAAGGTGCATCATCTCTTCATCGATCCCTACGCGTACGTGCGCAAAGACGCGCTCGTGGTTGGCGGTGGCAACAGCGCTGCCGAAGCGGCGTTGTTTCTGTCGGAAGAAGGCGCGCGCACGACGCTCGCCATCTGGCGTGAAGATTGGGAGAACCGCGATCCGAAGGCGGGCGCGATGAAGCACTGGGTGCGCACGCCGCTCGAGGCCGAGATCGAAGCGGGCCGTCTCAAGGTCGTGCTTTACAAAAACATCGACGAGATTCGCGACGACGAAGTTGTATTGACGACGGAGACGGACGAGTCGATGAAGTTGCCGAATGATGTCGTGTTTGTGCTTGTCGGCAGCGATGCGGATCTGACGTTATTGAAACAGCTCGGCGTGCAGACTGAGACGGGAAAGATTGCTGAAGTTCCGATCTATGATCCCGAAACTTTTGAGACGAACGTGCGTGGGATATATGTCGCCGGGCACTTCACGCACGCTCGACATATCAAAGCTGCGATCGATGTGCCGCGACGCATAGTTCCAGTTATCGCCAAAGATCTAAAGAGCAGTCATTGACAGGATTAACAAGATGTTTTCAAGATGAACAGGATCTTTCCTGTCCATCCTGAAAAATCTTGTAAATCCTGTCAAACAACTACTGTTAACAGAGGAGCCGATGACACGTCTCGCGTTACTTATCTCCTTACTCGCATGTCTCGCGTCTCCAATCACTGCACAAAAGAAAACAACCTCATCTCTCTGCACGCGCGACAACGCCGTCGATACCACCAAACAACAGATCCTCATCACGCGCACGTTTGATAATCCGCTGCAACGCATCGCTGTCCTGTTGCGCGCTGCCGATCTGCTCTGGCCGTACGATCAGGAAAAATCTCTCGCTGCGTTCATGGAAGCGTTCGATCTCGCCGCGCAAAACTTCAAAGAGAAAGGCGATCAGACTGAGCGCGCGTCGAGCAGCAAGGTTTCGGCAATCATTCAGCTTCCCGATCAGCGCTTCAAAGTGATCACCGCGCTCGCCAAACGCGATCCCGCGCGCGCACGCAAACTCTCCGGGCAAATGCTTCAGGACGACGCGCGCGATCTAACTGACAAGTCCGGCACTGACGATCAATCGCGGCGAATAACAAACGACAAGCTGCTCCGGTTGGCGTTTGATCTCGCCCCCACGGATCCGGCGACGGCCGTCAACTTCGCGCGCCAGAGTCTTCGTTATCCAGCGACCTTGCAGTTGCCGATTTTCCTGTACCAGCTGGCGAAGTCGAACCAACAACTCGCGGACCAGTTCTACGTCGACGCGCTCAACGCTTACGCCGCCGCGCCGATGGACCAGTTTCTGTATCTCTCGTCATATCCATTCGGCAATCAACGCGAAGCCGGCGAGATGCCCGGATACACGTTCTATGCTGTGCCCGAAGACTTCAGACCAAATCGCGCGTTCCAACGGATGTTCGTTAAGGCCCTGCTCGCGCGAATCGAAGGCGCGATGGAATTACCGGTGGAGGAGACCGTTCACTACCGTTATCAGGATCACGCGCAGATGTGGCTCGCGCTCAACCGCCTCGAGAAGCAGGTGCAGTCAGAGTTGCCGGATCTTGCCGACGCGGTCGCGCGCTCGAAAGATAAACTGTTTGCGCTGTTGACGCCGAATTCGCAGCGCCTGGTCAACAACGTGATTGCCGGCGACAAAGCGCCGAAGAGGTCTTTTGACGAACAAGTCGAAGCGGCTGAGAAACTCACTGACGTCGCGCAGCGCGATCAGAACCTGTCGTTCGCCGTGACGAGTTCGTCAAAAGACGAGCCTGTCGAGAAGGTGCTGAGCGTGATCGATAAGATCTCGGATTCAGGTGTGCGCGAGTCGTTGACGAACTGGTTCTATTACTTTCGCGCGCAACAGCTCATTATGGCGAAGAACCTCTCGGAGGCGCGAAAGCTAGCGAGCAAAGTGGCCGAGTTGGACCAGCGCGCTTACTTGTTCACGCGCATTGCGGAGGAGTCGTTGAAAGTCGCTGAAGATCAGACTGAAGCGCGCGAGATGCTGAACGAAGTTGCGGACACGATCAGCAAAGCGCCGAAGACGATCGTTTCCGCGCGGGCGTTGCTCGCCCTTGCGTACTTGTACGCGAAGGTTGACATGAATCGCGGTGTTGAGGAGTTGGGGAACGCGGTGCGGACGATCAATACACTCGAGGCGCCCGACTTCTCGCGGCAGTTTGTGATGATGAAGATCGAGGGGAAGAACTTTGGCAGCTACGCGTCTTATTCGACGCCCGGCTTCAATCCCGAGAATGCCTTCCGCGAGATGGGCAAACTCGACTTCGACGGCAGCCTCGCCCAGGCCACAAACTTCACCGACAAGTCTCTGCGCGCCTTAACAACTCTCGCGGTGATCGAGCCGTGTTTTGCTTTCACGCAAAGGCGCAAAGAAGCAAAGCCTCCGGGCTCCAAGTAGAGTTCTTCTTTGCTCCTTTGCGGCCTTTGCGTGAAATATTCCTCACGTGCGGCGGGCAACGCCGGTTTGATGTGCGGCGGCCTCGACCTCGCGCGCAACCGCCTCCGCAACACGCTTATCGAAAACTGACGGCACGATATACTCCGGCTGCAGCTCCGTGTCGCTGATGATCCCCGCGATCGCATTCGCAGCCGCGAGCTTCATCTCTTCATTGATCCGCGCGGCGCGACACGCGAGCGCGCCGCGAAAGATCCCGGGAAAGCTCAGCACGTTGTTGATCTGGTTCGGATAGTCCGATCGCCCGGTCGCCATCACCGCGACGTACGGCGCCGCGTCCTCCGGCATGATCTCGGGCACCGGATTCGCCATCGCAAACACGATCGGCTTCTGCGCCATGTTCTTCACGTCTTCGGCGTCGATCACACCCGGCACCGACAACCCGAGAAACACGTCCGCGCCTTTGATAACTTCGTGAACAGTGCCTCGCTTGTTGTTTGGGTTCGTGTGTTGCGCGTACCAGTCTTTCATCCAGTTCATATTTTCCTGGCGTCCGCGATAGAGCGCGCCCGTCTGATCGCAACCGACGATGTTCTTCACGCCCGCCGCCATGATGATCTTCGTGCACGCAACACCGGCAGCCCCAACTCCATTCACCACGACCTTTACTTCCGTCATCTGCTTGCCAACGAGCTTGAGCGCGTTGATCAACGCCGCGAGCACAACAACGGCAGTGCCATGCTGGTCGTCGTGAAAGACCGGGATGTCGAGTTCTTCCCGCAGTCGCTCTTCAATCTGGAAACAACGCGGCGCCGAGATATCTTCAAGATTGATCCCACCGAAGACGGTCGAGATCGCTTTGACCGTGCGCACGATCTCGTCTGGATCTTTCGTGTTGAGACAGATCGGAAACGCGTCGACGCCGGCGAATTCTTTGAACAACATCGCCTTGCCTTCCATCACCGGCAACGCCGCGGCTGGTCCAATGTCGCCGAGGCCGAGCACCGCTGTTCCGTCAGTGACGATGGCGACCGTGTTTTTCTTGATCGTAAGTGTGAAAACTTTGTCCGGCTCTTTGGCAATCGCGTCGCAGATGCGAGCGACGCCGGGCGTGTAGGCCATCGACAGATCGGCGCGCGTCTTCAACGGCACTTTCGGAACCACCTCGATCTTGCCGCCGAGGTGCATCAGGAAAGTCGGATCCGAGACTTGCAGCAGTTCGACGCCATCGATGTCTTTGACAGCTTCGACGATCTGTTCGCCGTGTGTGCTCGAGACTGAGCTGACGGTGATGTCGCGAATGATGTAGTTGTTGCCGACGGTGACGATGTCGATAGCGCCGATGTCACCGCCGGCGCGGCCGATGGCGGTGGTCACTTCACCAAGCGATCCGGCACGTGAAGAAAGCCTGACGCGCAGGGTCAAACTGTAACTCGCGCTGGGTGTTGGTTGCATATCCTGTTTATCCCGTTAATCCTGTAATCCTGTCAACAATACCTCTCTCATTTCACGCTCTACATCTTTATTGAGCCCTGCCATCTCCAACGATCTCTCCCCCAGTAATTGATAAAGCTTCCTCACTTCCGGACTCTTTATCACCGCTAGATGGCGCTTCACAGTTTCCACATCGCCCCGCGAAAACGTTCCCGTCAGCGACTCTTCGGGTGTTTTAGTTTCTAAATTGCGGACCGAGCTCGCAATCAGCGGCATCAGCACCGCGCGCGCCGTCTTCCGATCCAGCCCGCACTCGCCGAGCATCTCGAGCGCGACGTCAAACAACGCCACAACATTCCCCGACACCATCACCGCCGCGGCGTGATAGAGCGGCTTGTCCTCCGATTTAATGGAAAAACTCTTTCCACCAAGATCTCTCACTATTTCTTTCCCCGACCGCAACGCGCTTCGATCACCCTCGACGCTCCAAAACGCTCCTCGCAAAGACGCACCTGCCGCACTCACGGACATCAACGGATGAATCGATCCCGTATGCCAGCCCTTTTCACGCAACGGCGCCAGCACGTCGCTCGAAAGCGCCCCGCTCGTATGCAACACCATCCCTTTCTGATCCGCGTTAATCTCACTCAACCCACGCACCACTACTGGAATTTGATCGTCAGGAACGGTGATCAAAACCAGATCCGCGCAGATCAGCGTCCGCAGTTGTTTTGCAGCCAACACCTGCACTCCCGCGTCTAAAAGATCTGCGGCCTTGCGCGCGTTTTGCACCCGGCGCGCGACCAGCGAACGGATTGAGTAACCGCAGTCAGCAAGAGCAACGGCGAGGGTAGTCCCGAGTCGACCAGCACCGATGATCGAGACGCTCGGCTTTTCCTTTCTTTTCGCGGCGGGCATAGGTATATTGAGGGCGTCAAAAGGCGCGAAGAATCTAAATTCCTCCTGGCCAGAAGTTATGTGCGGCCACACAACCAAGTCGCCGAACCTGAGCATCATAGACTGCGCGTCTGGATTTAGCGAAAGAACGTCAGCGACCCCTGCCCTCAAGGTCATTCGAAATTATTGGAGGTTTTTTGAGATGAATAACTTCTCCCGTGCCACGAGTGCTTTTGTCTTAACCGCGTCTTTATTAATGGGCTCAGTGGCTGCGGTTGCACAAACGCCGGCCACCAAGCCGGCTGACGACGCTCAAAAGACCACGCAAACGCAGTCGGACCAAAAAGCGCCGGCTACGGATCAAGCAACAACGGATCAAAAGCAGGCCGATGCGAAAAAGGCCGCGCCTGTTCCGGCTCCGGTCGTCCACACATCGGGCAAGCCGCTTTCGACGAACGAAGATCCCTCCATGATTGGCAAGCGCAACATCAATACCGGCATCATCGCGAAGATGAGCGGTTCCACCGAGAAGGAAGTTCGACTCGGACGTGAACTCGCGGCTGAAGTCGATCGGCAGGCTAAATTCGTTGACGACCCGTTGATCACGGAATATGTGAACCGCGTCGGTCAAAACATCGTCCTCCATTCGGACTCGAAAGTTCCGTTCACGATCAAGGTCATCGATTCTGACGAAGTTAACGCGTTTGCACTTCCGGGCGGTTTCTTCTACGTAAACAAAGGCCTGATTCTCGCGGCCGATAACGAAGCAGAACTAGCCGGCGTGATGGCGCACGAGATTGCCCACGTTGCGGCGCGACACGCAGTTGAGAACCAAACGAAGGCGAATTTGCTCGAGTACGGAGCACTCGCGGGCTCGATTTTCCTGGGCGGCATTCCGGGATTGATTTATCAGAATACGGCCGGCATCGGACTGCTCGGCATTTTCATGAAGTTCAGCCGTAGCGCGGAAGAAGAAGCAGACAAGCTCGGTGTGCAATACATGTACGCCGCCGGTTATGACCCGGGCGCAATGGCGACGATGTTTGAGAAGCTCGAAGCCAAGAACAAGAAGAAACCGGGATTCGTCGCTCGTGCTTTCTCGACACACCCGGCCCCGCCGGATCGCAGAGCTGCGGCGCTGGCGTTGGCAGCGCGGTTTCCGGAACACGAAGAGTATGTAATCAGCAGTTCCGAGTTTCAGCGAGTGAAGGGACGGTTGTTGAGACTTTCGAACGCGCGCGCCTCGACGGCCGGAGCGATTGCAGCAGGTGACGACGGTGCACCCGGACGCCCGACGCTCAAGCGCCGGCAACCGACCCCGGACGACACGGGGACGACACCAGACGGCGATCAGCAGCAACAGCAGAAAGATGCGCCGCCGAAGCTGAAGAAGCCCGACACTGAAACGACCAAGAATCCTGACAAGCCATAACGGTTTGCACATTCAAAGCACTGAGGCCCTTCGGAATCCGAAGGGCCTTTTTGTGCCTGAAATAATTTGCTCAAAAACGTCATATGTAGGCGGGTCGCTCATAGCGAACGGCTCGGCGAGGAAAGTCTGCGTCGCAAACCCGTTGACCGAGGTGTAGTTTTGGCGTATTGTCCGCTGCCTCGCTGTCCCTGCTGGTCCTCAGAGTTTGCACCATGTTTCTGTGCCCAGCCTGATGCCTTTAAGGTTCGCGTCTGACGCGCCCCTAACCTATGGAGGTGTTATTGTGTGGCTCAATATTCTTCTCCTTGCAATTCTGCTCGGTATCGCTATTTACCTCATTGCTCGCCGTGGCAAGCTGATTTCCGCGCCTCCCGAAGTGGCCACAGCGTCTACCGACGATGATCTCAGTGGAAAGATGTCGACCCTAAAACTACGCATCGTCGTCCTGTATTTGCTGTTTCTCGGTTTGGCACTGGTGTTCATGGAAGTGTCGTTACTATCCCTCGACTTCCCTGATTCGTCACCAACATTGCTTGTGTCCGGAGTGCAAACTCCGGCGGAAAGCAAGCCTGGTGAACAAGGCAAAGACTCGAATCCGAAGCCCAAAGAAACCGAAGCTGCGCAGACTTTGCCGACACCGGTTCCGCCTCCTGCAATTCTTGCGGCAATGCCTGAGCCAATAACCGGCACCGCCCCAAATAGTTTTTTGACTGTCTACGGCACGAACTTCTCAGATAAATCCGAAGTTCGACTTAACGGTCGGACTGCTACAACAAAAGATCGAACGCCGACTTCGATAAAGGCGTCATTGAATTCAACCGACGTTGTAAATGGTCAGGTCGCGATTGAGGTAGTGGATGGAGGCCGGATCTCGAACGCAGTGACGCTCGGCCTCCCGCTCCGCAAACCAACTGTCCATCTCAACGTGTTGAATGTGTGGCAACCGGACATCAATCGAGAAGTTCAACTACTTCTGATCATCGTCTTTGCTGGTGCGCTCGGCAGCTATATTCACTTGCTGAAGTCTGCCACCGCGTTCATCGGGAACGGCACGATGAAGGGGAGCTGGTTCTGGTGGTATGTCAGCGGACCGTGGGTCGGCATGGCGATGTCGCTGGTTTTTTATTGCGTGCTTCGCGGAGGTTTTCTCGCCGGCACGCCAGCCGATGAAAAGGTCGTTAATCCGTTCGGTGTGTTGGCAGTGGGTGCACTGGTCGGGATGTTTGCGGATAAAGCCGCACTCAAGCTCGGCGAGATCTTCGAGACGCTTTTCAAGTCGGGCGACCCGCGTGGTGACAGGCTCAACGCTCCTGTGATCGTCAGCCTCGATCCTAATAAGATCAACGCCGGACAAAACCAGCCGGTGATGGTCAGAATAATCGGCGAGCGCTTGGCGAAGGTGACTGTCGTTCGAGTTGATTCAACTGAGATCAAAGCCGAGGTGTTGAGTGACAGAGAGGTTCATTTCACTTTGCAACCGAAGGATCTCGACCAGCCGAAGACATTGAAAATCGCCGCGGTAGATGCCCAGGGTGGCGCGTCGATATCGGCGATATTGAAGGTTGTCGGGCCGAAGATCACTGGCCCCGATGCATTGCAGCCAGCAACCGCAAACACTCCGTACGAGCAAACGATTACCGCCAGCGACTGCGCTGGATCGTGTCGCTGGAGCCTGGATGGAAATGCGGCGGGGTTAACCGCCACTGGCAAACTCACCGGCACGCCCGCAACGGCGGGTAATTTCTCGTTCAAAGTCATACTCCAGGATGACAACCAGCAAAGGGACGAGAAAAACTTCGAACTTGTAGTAAACTGACCTTGCCCTTGGGTCGGATCGGAATTACCCGACCCAAAGGTTCACATCTTTCGCCCTGCGTGAGTATTCCCTCACTTCGCGGGTTGACAACGTTTTGGACCGTTCGGTATTCTAGCCGTTCGCGTTTTATTCGCTGAAAATAGAGATAGTTAACTATGTCGACTTACTTCCCCAGCGGAAAGGAACTCGCTGGAAGACGAAAATGGTACGTGGTAGATGCGAGCGGTCAAACCCTCGGGCATCTGGCCTCTGAGGTTGCTTCGATTCTGTCGGGCAAGCGTAATCCTGAATGGACGCCGTTTATGGACATGGGCGATCACGTCGTTGTGATCAATGCCCGCAAAGCGGTCCTGAAGGGAAACAAAGTTGAGCAGAAAGTCTATCGTCATCACACTCTTTATCCGGGAGGTATGCGAACCGTCACCGCGAAAGAGATGATGAACAAGCGCCCGGAGCGAGTTATCGAGCTCGCTATCAAGGGCATGCTGCCGAAGACCAAGCTCGGCAGGGCGATGGCGAAGAAGCTCAAGATTTACGCCGATGCCGAGCACCCGCACTCAGCCCAGCGCCCGCAAGCCTACGACCTAACTCACAACACCAACTCATAACAGTTTTAGTAAAAGATAGAGGAAATTACTGTGGCTGAAATTCAGTATTACGGAACGGGGCGGCGCAAATCGGCAACGGCCCGAGTTTACCTGCGGCCCGGCGCCGGCGAAGTTAAGGTCAACCACAAACCTTTCGATCGCTACTTCCCCAACGAAACGTTGCGGATGATCATTCGTCAGCCGTTACAACTGACTGAGACCACGAATAAGTTTGACCTCGTCATCAACGTGACTGGCGGTGGTCCAGCGGGCCAGGCGGGAGCGATCCGGCACGGCATCACCCGCGCATTGCTCGAGTTCAACGCCGATCTTCGTCCAGCCCTCAAACATGCAGGTCTGGTGACTCGCGATCCGAGAATTAAGGAGCGCAAGAAGTACGGGCAAAAGGGCGCGCGCAAACGGTTCCAGTTTTCGAAGCGATAATTCGATCAATCCATTGCCGTGGCTCGATTGGTTGCTTAACAAGTCAGTAGCTGCGGTGAGTACATTAAACCAATTAACGAGAAGGAGACTTTAGTTTGGTTTCGGTTACCATGAAAGAGCTACTGGAGGCCGGTGTTCACTTCGGTCACCAGGTACGGCGCTGGAACCCGAAGATGAAGGAATACATCTTCGGCGAGCGCAATGGCATTTACATCATCGATCTGCAAAAAACTCAGCGCATGTTCCGCGAGGCGATTGCATTCGTCACGAACCTCATCGCTGAGGACAAAGGCAAGACAGTTCTCTTCGTCGGCACCAAGCGACAGGCCCAGGACGCCATTCGCGAGGAGGCCGAAAAGTGCGGCCAGTACTTCGTCAATCAACGCTGGCTCGGTGGTCTGCTCACTAACTTTCAGACGGTCCAAAAGTCGATCAAACGACTCAAGGATCTCGAAAGCATGCAGACTGACGGTCGCTACGAGAAGATGACGAAGAAGGAGCGCATCAAGCTTGATCGCGAGCGCGAGAGCCTGAACAAGAACCTCTCCGGCATCAAGGCAATGAATCGTCTTCCCGATGCGGTCTTCATAATCGACGTGAAGAAGGAAGAGATCGCAGTCGCCGAAGCAAACCGGCTCGGCATTCCGATTGTCGCAGTGGTCGATACAAACTGTTCGCCTGAAGGAATCGATTACGTAATCCCCGGAAACGACGACGCGTTACGCGCTGTGCGCCTGTTCGCCTCGCGCATCGCCGATGCGATCGTTGAGGGTAATCAGATCGCAACTGAGGGCGGCGTGGTTCCGACTGAACCATCTGAAGAAGGTGGCGGCGAAGGCGGCGGCCCGGATGAAGGTGCAGCGGGTGGAGCAATCGCTTCGGAGCTGACTGCGGAAAACCAGAACGGCAGCGTCAGTGACGGAGCGCAAGCCGCATCCATGGCATCACAGAACACAGAGACCGCGACTGAAAGCGCGCCCGATGAAAGCACCGAATCTGTCGTGGCGGCGAGCTAAGCGATAATCCTTACTCATCGGTGAGCGCAGCCTTCGAGCGGATGACCCGCAGGGCTGCGTTTTTCATTACAGAACCGAGCGCGGTAGCGCCGGGTTTAATTTACGTATTCGGAGACATTGGTAATCATGGCTGAAATTACAGCAGCAGCAGTGAAACAGCTTCGGGAGAAGACCGGGGCCGGAATGATGGAGTGCAAAAACGCACTCGTTGAATCAGGTGGAGACGAGGAGAAAGCCATCAACGTGCTGCGCGAGCGTGGTCTCGCGTCTGCCAAGAAACGCGAAGGCCGCATCGCCGCCGAAGGCATCGTCGGTTCGTACATCCACATGGGCGGCAAGGTCGGCGTGCTCGTCGAGTTGAACTGCGAAACTGACTTCGTCGCACGCGGTGAAGAGTTTCAACAACTCGTGAAAGACATCGCGATGCACATCGCTGCCGCCGAGCCGCGCTACGTCACGCGCGAAGAGATTCCCGCCAGCGTGCTCGACAAAGAGCGTGACATCGCGCGCGCGCAGGCGAAGAACGATCCCAAGATGGCGAACAAGCCGGAACAGGTGATCGAGAAGATCGTCGAAGGACGCCTCAACAAGTTTTACGAAGAGACAGTGCTGGTCGATCAGCCGTTTGTGAAAGCGCCTGAGAAGACTGTCGGCGAGCTCGTGACCGAGAAAGTTTCCAAGACCGGCGAGCGCATCGCGGTCCGTCGCTTCACGCGCTACAAGATGGGCGAAGGCCTCGAACGCCGCACTGAAGATTTCGGCGGCGAAGTCGCTTCAATGCTGGGATAGGTCTGTTAACGGCCAATGACAATTGAGAATTCCAATCTCACCTATCGTCGTGTGCTGCTCAAGATCTCCGGCGAAGCCCTGATGGGCGAGCAGAACTACGGCATCGACGTCAACGTCGCGCGCAGTGTGGCCGAGGAGATCAAGGCGGTCAGCGAGCTCGGCGTGCAGGTGGCCGTGGTCGTCGGCGGCGGCAACATTTTTCGCGGCGTGTCGAAGAGTGCCGGTAACATGGACCGCTCTTCAGCCGACTACATCGGCATGCTCGCCACGGTGATGAATGCCGTCGTGTTGCAGGACGCGCTCGAAAAAGTCAACGTGCAGACGCGCGTGCTCTCGGCGATCGATATTCCGCAGTTGGCCGAGTCGTTCATTCGCCGTCGCGCCGTGCGTCATCTCGAGAAAGGTCGCGTCGTCATCTTTGCCGCGGGCACCGGCAATCCATACTTCACGACTGACTCGGCCGCCGCGTTGCGCGCGCTCGAGATCAAAGCCGACATCATTCTGAAAGCGACGAAAGTTGCCGGTGTCTACACTGCCGATCCGATGCTTGACGCGACCGCGGAGCTCTTCAATGAGATCACTTACCGGCAGGTGCTCGAACGCCAACTCAAGGTGATGGACGCTTCGGCGATCTCTTTGTGCATGGACAACGACCTGCCTATCATTGTCTTCAACATGCGCGAGCCCGGAAACATCAGACGCGTAGTTACAGGTGAGCGCGGAGTTGGTACGAAGGTCGGTTAAATCACTTCAGCGGAGTTTAGCGACATGAGTGAAAAAGATGTAATCAAGGAAACGCGGCCACGAATGGAAGCCGCTGTCGACGATTTCAAGAAGAGGATCGCTGCCATTCGCACGGGTCGAGCGGCTGTGAGTATTCTGGACACCGTGACGGTTGATTACTACGGCACGCCGACGCCGCTAAACCAGATGGCTTCAGTTCACGCTCCCGAGCCGCAACTGCTCACCGTGCAGCCCTGGGACCAAACTCAGATTGGAGCGATCGAGAAAGCGATCCGCGCTGCGGATCTTGGTTTGAATCCGTCGAACGACGGCAAGCTCGTGCGCGTTCCGATTCCTCCACTTACTGAAGAGCGTCGCAGACAGCTTGCCAAGCAGATTCACGACGTCGCCGAAGATCATCGCACCGCCGTTCGTAACGTCCGTCGTGACGCCAACGATCGCCTCAAGAGGATGCTGAAAGACAAAACCATCTCCGAAGACGCGGAGCGCGACGCCCTCAGCGAAGTCCAAAAACTCACCGACACGCACATCGCCAAGATCGATGAGCTGGCGCGGGGCAAAGAACAAGAGATCATGAACGTGTAATTGCGACGATAGTTTTAGCCACAAAAAGGCACAAAAAGCACAAAAGAAGAGTTCGACACCGCAGCCTGAAGACTGATCTGAACTCTTCTTTTGTGCTTTTTGTGCTTTTTGTGGCTAAAACTATCTCGGGATAGCGAACGCATCGTCAGACAGCGTCTGATTGAGTTTCACTTCCTTGACGCTGTATTCCGCGAAGAACGGACCCTGGGGCATCTCGAAGCGTTGCGAGAAGCTGAACGGAATCAACACGCCGTCAACTTCCTTGAACTTATTGTTGGCGGTACCAAATGTAAGCCCATTAAACGTCAGAAAAAATTCCATCACGCGACCATTCGCGGGATCGATGTAGAAGTCAGTCGTGTAGCCTTCCGGATCCGCGATACGAAATCCACGCAGCTTCTTCTTGTTCGCAATCGCCGTCACTTTATATCCCGGCTGGTCATACTTGCTCAGCACCGAGAGCCCAAACTTCGACAACGGCGGCATCTCGACATTCGGCATCGAGCTGTATGACTGCTGCCCATCGTAAATCTGTTTGAAGACGATAATCGGCCGCGCGTCGATATCGATGCGCAACTTGTCGTTCGCAGTCAGGATCGAGAACCCTCCAGGAATCGACTGTGGGCTGTTCGGCGGATACAAAGAAACCGATCCGCGTAACATCATGTTCTGCACCGCGCGAAACTTCTCACCGCCCTGCGCGGTGAACGCCGCCTTCGCGAGCTCGACCGGCGTGCTTTCAGCAGTAATCACGACAGCGGGCGCAGCAGCAGTCGCAGTCGTCGCGGGCGCTGATCCCTTCGCAGGCGCAGCCCCGTGCTCCTGCGCGGAGACAACGACACTAAAGCCCGCGAGACAAACAGCCAATGCGATGGATTTCAAAGACAAACTCTTCATTTACAAAACCTTTCGCTCAGAAGTTCAATCGCACCTGTGCGTAAATTCGTCGATTGCCGGCGCCGGTGCTCCCGCCACCGCCGCCAAACCCACCAAACGCGCCGCCCAATCCCAACGACTCGCCAAAACTCGGCGACGCGAGATTACCAACCGGCGTACCAAGATTCACGTGGTTCAGAATATTTTGGAAGTTGAGCGAGACGTTGAGCGTGTAACGCTTCTCACTCGCCGGCCCACCGCCGCCGCCTTGTGGTCCTGGTCCAGGACCGCCAACACGCGCACCACCGCCACCACCGGCAGCCGCCGCTGCTACCGTACCACCGCCTGGTCCACCAGCGGCAGGACGCGCCGCGCCTGGTGCTGCAGCGTTGCCTCGATTGATGTTACCGAAAGCAAACGCACGGCTCACGCGCAAGTTCACTACGAAAGCTCCGGGCGCCTGGCCGAAGTTGCGCGGAATGAGCGTCTCGCCCGGCAACGGCGTCAAGTTAAAATTTCCAAAGCTCGTGCACCTGATATTCGGCGCCGAACAATCAGCGTTTGGACCAGCGAAACTCGGCCGCTCGTTAAACTGTCGATCGAGATTTCGATCCTGGCCCGTGGTGATGTTGAAGCCCGGCCCGGTGTTCGCGACGATGAAAGGATTCAGCACCACTTTCTGCCACGGCAAATTCACCGTGCCGAAGACCGTGAACCGGTGCCGGATATCGAACGAGCTTCGTCCAAACTCACCGCTCATATCATACGAGTTCACCGGGAACAACGCGCCGCCCTGGCCGTCAGTGTCGTTCGTGGTCTTGCTCAGCGAATAGTTGCCGCTGAGCTGGAACATGCGACTCAACCTGCTATTGAAACCAACAAAGAACTGTCGCTGGTTGAATTGCCCGCTCGCCTCGTAACGATTGATGTCGCCCCTGGTCGGATCGGGTCGAATGCCGTTCGGCGTCAACTCGGTGATCGTAAACGGCAGCGGCGCATTGATGTCGCGCGCGCGAATCACGTGAATGATGCGGATGTTGTAGAACCCGACGAACATCGTGATGTTGCGCGGCAGTTGTCGTTCGACCTGCGTACCGGCGAGGAACACCGTCGGGGCCTGGAGGTTTGGATCAACTTGCCAAATCGTCTGTTGCGTCGCCGAAAGTCCCCCAACCGACGGCACAGCAGTCGGACTCCACTGGTTCAGTAACGAATAAATCGCGGCAACATTCGGTAAATTCTGCTCAATAACACTCGGCGGCGCGCTTCGATCAAAAGGCTCAACCACCGAAGTCTGAATCACATTGACGCCGTTGAAGCGGTTCGCTTGTAGTGTGTTGTTCTCGTTGAAGCGGTTGTAAAAGAAACCGGTGCCGAAGCGAATCACCATCTTCGGCGGTTTCGCGCTGTTGGCCGCACCGGGCGACCACGCGACTGCAACACGCGGCGCGAAGTCGAGCTTGCTGTGCGCGTTTGTTTGCGTCTCGTAGCGCAGCCCGTAGCTGAACGTCAGGTTCGGTCTGATGCGCCAATCGTCCTGAACATACACGCCGTAGTCTGTTTGGCTGACATCGGCAAAAGGATTACCGGCGTTGAGACGAAACGACGTTGCGCCACCGCCGGCCGCACGCACCTGAGCCGGCGTGAAGCCCTGCCCGAGCAAATCAAGCGTCAGTTGATAACGCTCGATACTCGTCAGACCAAAACCACCGGTGAAGGTCCAACTGCCGCCAAAGTTTCCTTCATTCTTGTCGTCGATGCTGACGTGACGAATGCGGGCGCCAAATTTGAGCGCATGTGTGCCCATCTGCTTCGCAGTGAAATTGTTCAGCTCCCAACTGTGTCGCTCGTTGACGGACTGGCCCACCTGCGAACCGCCGGAGCTGAACGCGCCGCTCACATCCAACGCGGGAATCGAGTTGTTACCGTCCTGCTCGCTGCGGCCGAACGAATACTGAAAGCGCGTCTCGTTGATTGTGGTCGGGTTGAGTATCGCGGTTTCCGTCACCTGCACGTTCTGATTTGTGTTCAGCGTGTTGTAGCCGCGCTCGGGCAGCGTGAAGCCGCCGATGCCCTGGTTCTCGGTGCGGTTGCGGTTGTAGTTGTAACGAACGATGAGCGTGTTTTTCTGGTTGATGGCGTAATCGAAGCGCGGACTGAAAAACAAATTGCGCCGCGGCACGACGAACGCCTGGCCAAAATCGACTGGATTCAGATTGTCGTCGAGCACGGTCGCGCGCACGAGCTCGTTGTCGTCAGTTTCAATGCGTCCGAAGTTGAAAAAGAACGAGGCTTTGCGCTTTACGAGTGGACCACTCAGGTTCATCTCGTACTGTCGAATTTGAAAGGGCGTGCGCTTGCTCGACGTGACTGCAAATGGATTGCGCGAGTTGAGACTCTCGTCGTTGAAATTGAACATGCCGCCGCCGCGCAGTTTGTCAGTGCCGGGACGAGTCAGGATGTCGATGCGCGCCGAGGGCTGATCGTTCTCCGCCGCGAACGGGTTCTGGTTGATACGAATCTCGCGAATCGAATCTTTCGACGGCATGTTGCCGCCGGTGAAGCCGTCGATAAAAATCTGGCCACCGTTTGGACCAACAGATGGTCCAGCGAGGGCTTGAAGCGCGGCGGCGAGTTCGTCAGGGTCGTCGGGCAGCGCGTCGAGATCTTTGCCGCCGATGACTGTTTGGTTCGCGTTGTTGGTCGCTTCGGTGCTGACGGAAGTGTCGGCGACAGTGACTTTCTCTTCGATCGTCACGCGCAAAGTGAGATCGACGCTCTGCCGCGCAGTCGTGACGTCGACTTCTTTACTCTCGGACGGAGCGAAACCAGTAGCCGCAGCTTGCAACGTGTACTTGCCCGGCGCGAGACCAGCAAAACTGTAGACGCCCTCAGCGTTCGTCGTGGTCTTCTTCTGGGCTCCAGTTGCGTCAGTGAGCGTGACGTTTGCGCCGACAATCGCAGCGCCGAGTTCGTCAGTGATCAGACCTCGCAGCCCGCCACGAGCCTGCTGCGCAGCCACCAGTGAGGCAGTCAATAAAATGAGCAGACTGAGGGTACAAAACTTGCCGGGTAAAGATTGGGGGAAATTCATTTTTTAGGCTCCGATTAGAACGAGGCGACAGGCATCAAGGCAAGCCGATGCCGAATGAGATACCGCTGCTACCCAGACCCGCCGCGGGGTTCGGGGCTTGTCCCGCCGCTGGGCGCGGAGCAAGCATCGCAAGGAGTGTGTCTGCTCCAGTAAGAAGCGATATGGCCGTCAAACGCGACGGATCCACACCCTGCGTACTGGAAACGATGATCGTGTCGCCAACCTTAACATCCGCGAGCGAAATAGTTGGCATTCTTTCGAGCATGTCGTTGATGTTGAAACCCGGACGGCCGCCCGGTCCACCTGGCCCACCCGGACCCGCGCCCTGCGGACGTTGCTGACCATTTCCCTGCGCCGCCTGACCGCCGCCGGCCGGAGCTGCTCCACCCGATCCACCGCCTGGTCTCGTACCAAAACCCATTCCAAACTCAGCGGGAAATCGCCTCAACACCGCATCTTGCTTGACGACGATCGTCAGCGGAGTTTTCTTTTCCAACTCAGCGATCTTGATCTCGCCTTTAGCGGCGTCTATCTCTTTAACAACGCCGCCGACTGTTCGAAAACTTCCGCTCACGACTTTCTGCGGATTGAAACGAAGCGGATCGTCGGTGCGATCGCCCAGGGCTCGTAACTGATCGCCGACTCTCAACTCGCTAAAATTACTCGGCTTCGCATCGGCAAACTTGATCGAGTCGGGCGCATAACGAAACATCTCCGTCTTATCTGTAACGGGAATCACGACCGACTGGTTCCCTGCCATCGCGCGATGCGCAATCGTGATCTCTTTCGTCTCAGGCTTGAGCGCGGTGATCACGCCGAGGATGCCGCGCCGACGCCATTCCGCTCGTTCCGCATCAGCTTTCTTCGCGAGGTCGCCCTTGGTCATAACTACAACCATCACGGCGGGCACCGTCTTCTGATCCGCCGACACGTTGCCGCGCGCCATCACGCGGTCGCCTTCCGCGAGGTCAGTAAAAGCTACATCAGTGGCGTTCGTGAGCGTGGTCTCACCGGGAGCGAGTTTCTTGTATGTCGTCTTGTCGTTCAACGAAACGGTGACGGTCGAACCGGCATCAGTCTTGATGGTCAACTGCTTCGCGGTAGCATCAATACTCTTAACCTCACCGACCGCGTATTTAGCTGTGATATTTGGATCGCCGCCCTGTGGTACGAGCAGTGTAATTAGTCCTAACGCGGCCGCGAAAAAGAACGCCTTCATTCCGAGTCCTTTCTGTTAAGTGAACACCGCAAAGCGCGGATTTATGACTGGTCGATACAAATTTCTGGCTAGCCTGGCCCTTTGTTCAATGACTCCAACCGACGCGATACCGCGCCGTCAAAGCCAATCCGAAGCTGATAATCAGGATAAAGGTTGCCATAAAAGGCCAAACATACGGGAGCGAGGTCAAGAGTACCCAAAAACTGGTCCCAAGTAATAACGCCACCGCCTCGGAATTCTTACCGACGCACGCGTATTTTCTTTGGATCCAGCGGCCCGTGGCGGCGTAGAGTACGACGCGGCCAAACAACGCCGCTATCAGCGAGATCATTCCGGCCAGGAGTCCGACAAGCACGCGCACGGGTTGCGGCATAATCATCAGGCACAAAATCACGAAGCCATACAGCACCACCACGGCAATCAACCCAATCGCCGCCACTCGCAAACTCGTTAGCTGAAGCCGCGCGACACCGCGACTGATCGTGCCCGGCATTGCGAGAGTGAACCCGAGTGAAACGAGGAACCAGAACAGGACCACCAGCAAGCGCGTTCCGAAGTAGGTTGGAGTCCAATCCGGAGAAAACAGCCCAGTCGGATTGCGCATCATGTTGCGCAACTCCTCCTGGTAGCCGGCGTACATAATGGTCATCGCTTCAGGCCGTCGCTGCGCGGACTTGTCGTCGGCCTGATAAACGCCACCCACCACGATGACGTCGCCGCCGATGCGCGAACCCGGTTTTTGAATCACTGAACCGCCGATAGTCGCGACGTCGCCTTCAACCACGCCTTCGACGATCACATCGCCGCCGAGCGACATCGCACCTTTTGTGACTGTACCGGTGATTCGGAGTGACTTTCCGACGCCAAACGCTGTGCCTTCGTAGGTTCCCTGGATGACGGTGACCTTTTCATCGGTATTCTGCGCACTGACGACACTCGCAGCACCCAGCAACACGAGCCACACGAAGAGGACCACCAGGCGATTCCAGTCGAGTTTGTTGAGGGAGAATTGAGATGCGGTTTGTGAGTGCGATTTAACCATTGCCCGCGGCAACTCCTCTATTCCGTTGCACCCGAGCGATGATAGTTGGCAATCAGGCGCGAGAGGATGAGAACGCCGAAAGCAAGCAGGGTCAGCATGGGCCACAGTGAACCGGTCTCGATAATCATCTTCCGGCTGACAACTCTAAAGATCACAACGAGGCCCGCAGCCGTGTCGTAAACAGTTGTCGCTACAAAACTCCCGAGACCGAACACTGTAGCAACAAACTTCTCCGCGATCCTAAACACAGCGCTGACAGCGGTGACGCCGACGAGCGCGAAACCGACGAGTGCCAGGACGATGCAGATCGTCAACGCTTTGCGATTCTCGGAACGCGTGCGCACGCCACGCATGTCGGTGGTTGCGCGCGTTGCGATGATCTTTGAGAAGTCTCTCGGCATCGGTGGAACTTCACTGGTGCCGGTCATAGCCGCGTCGAGCTCGCAAACGAACAGACGATGAGCACGCAGTTCAAAGCGACAATCAGCACAACTCTCGACATGATCTTCGAAGAGCACGGTCAGACCTGCATCCAGCTCGCCGTCGACGTAGGCGCCGACCAGACCTCTGTCGCAGATCTTTTCAATTGTCGTGGTGCTCATTCGATCCCGGTAATTCCCTTTTCCACAAACTGCTGTCGCATCATTTCCCGTGCACGAAACAGACGGTTCTTAACAGTGCCGAGCGGCAGGCCAGTTACTTCGACGATCTCTTCGTAACTGAGGTCCTGGGAGTGACGGAGGATGATCAGCTCGCGGTAGTTGCCGGGCAGCGCTCGAACCACCGATTCGATCTCGCCGCGTCGTTCCTTACGCTCGCTTTCCTGCTCCGGACTCAAACGGCCGCTCTCGACGGGAAGCTCAAACTGATCGTTTTCGGGACCCATGACGAGGGATTGTTCGCGGGTCGCGGTGCGGCGCAGATGATCGATGGCGGCGTTGTGCGCGATCTTGTAAATCCAGGTCGAAAATTTGAACTCGGAACGGTAGCGGCGAAGCGAGCTGTAAACCTTGATAAAGATTTCCTGGGTCAGGTCGAGGGCCGATTCGTAATTGCCGACCATGCGGTAGACATAGGCGGAAATCGGGCGCTGGTAGCGACGTACGAGCTCCTCGAAACTTCCTTCCACGCCACTGACAGCCGTAGCCACGAGATCGCGGTCGGAAGCGGCGGTCAGGTCGCGGGAAAACGTACGGGGAACGGAGGAGGCGGCAACATTCATAACAAAGGGGTGTTACGTGCGGCCAAACGGGATTGTTTCACGCAAAGCCGCAAAGAATGCAAAAGAAGAACTTGACCCGCCTTTGCGGCCTTGGCGTTCCTTTGCGCCTTTGCGTGAGAAGGTTTTTGGTCACCAAGACAACGTGGCGAGGCCGGCGGGCGCGGCGATGGAGTCGAAGCTGAATTCGCGGCTGGGTAACTGCAATCCCAGGTCTTCGGCCTGTAACGGGCGCAAGTCGCCGCCGGTAGTTTCGTTGACGATCTCGCCCGCGCGCTGCTTAGTGATGCCCTCGCCGACGACCATCAACCGCGCCAGGTGCGGCCCTGCACCAGTTTCCGGCGCGCTGCGGTCGCGATAAAACAACAGCAGCCGGTAAAACTCGTCCTCAAACTCGTCCTCGGTACACTCGACCGTACGCACGATCAGCGGGTGCTTGTCGCGAAAGATCACACCAGTAAAACCCTGGCTCGATCCACTCAACAAAAGCGAATCACCCGCGCCGTCATTTCGCACGAGCCACTGCGCTTCACCAAGGTGCTTCGGCAGTATCAATCCCGCGCGCCAGCCTAAGGATTCCAACACCGCTTCATACTCGGCCAGGACCGCTTTCTTCACGGCAATCACGAGATAACGATCGCGCCCCTGCGGATCTTTTTGTAAACGTTCTTTCGAGATGGAAAGCTCTTCGAACGGGAGGCTGAACCCGCGTTCGATCTTCCAGCGCAACACGTCCTGAAGTTCGCTAGCGGATTGCGACTGGCTCTCGAGCGTCAACACGAGCGTGCGCGCGGTCGCCTCCGGCAAACTCAGCGACCACCTTTTCTGTCGCAACAGACCCGCGCTGGTCGCGAGATCACTCAACACTGCCGCCAGTTGCGGCGGGCTCTCGATGTTTGTCTCATCGAAGCTGGGCCGAACAAGCGACTCGGCGATGTTGAAAGTCGCCGCGCGTCGCAGCTTACACACCGAGCCTTTGACGCGTTCGAGTTGAACTACGGAAGCAACGCCCTTTTCGAGGCCGATAGCATTCGCGGGATACCAGGGATCGATGAGTCGTGACAAGAGATTGGCCATTAACGATCAGATTCCAAACTACCATTCACTGTACGGTGTGCCTTCGGTCGAGGTCTCCGCGGACGCGCTGTGAACATCGGTCACGCCCTGCGCGCCTTCGATCGAATTCGGGTCTTCGCCGGTCGTGAGGGCCCAGTCTTTTTGTCCGGTGAACGGGTCGACCGGAACTTCGCGCATGTAACCTTCACTCACGACCTCGTCCAGCGACTGCGGCAAGCGACCTTTATCGGCCGCAAACTGATCGATCAGCGAACGCATCTTGCGCAAATCGTCCCTCAGCACCGTCTCGCGCGTATGCACGATCGTCTTTTGATACTGCGGCAACGTGATCGAAGCGAGAATGATGATGATCGAGATCACGATCATCAATTCCAGCAGCGTGAATCCTGCCTGTTTCAACTTACCAGTCACTATACTTCTCCCCGTTCAATGCAGTCTCGCGCGACTTGGACCGCACGTCAAAAACATTTTCACCGCCCCACGATCCTGCATCAGGCGGATCGTACGACGAGCGCAATTCCCAGTCAGATTTTCCCGTCATCGGATCGATCGGTAAACCGCGCATATAAACCTTCTGCTTCGTTGATAACTGCGGGTCACCGACGTCAGTTGCGTTCACGCCCTGCTGTCCACGACCACCCATCGATCCTCTCGGGATCACGTTGACGCCGTTGATCAGCGTTTCGAGATCCGGCGGATAGTGATCGGGATTGTCGACACCGAAGATCGTGCAATCGCTGATCACCACCTTGCTGCGCGGATCGATCATCGAGCTCTGCTGTTGCTGCGCCTGTTGTTGCGGTGTCAGCGCGACACCGGTGCAAACCATGCCGACGGTGTCGCGATGAAACTCATCGATCGCCGTGCGAATCTGGCGCAGCGTCTCGCGCAGTTGCTGCTCCTTCTGTCGCTTCACTGAGATCTTAACGAGCGGTAACACGCCCATCGTCAAGATCGTCAGCACGGTGATCGTGATTACCAGCTCGATTAGTGAGAAGCCTCTTTCGTTTCTCATTTGCTTCACAACTGCTTACACGCTTGAGAACAGCAAAAAGCACAAAAAGCACGGATCAAACTTTGCGCTTCTTGTGCCTGTATGCGTCAGAACACCTACTGCTTGACTGTTGCAGTTCCCTGTATGAGCTGCGACGTCACATCACGCGCGTCGCTGGCCACAAGGTGCAACGTGTCTTTATCGAACATCAGCGAGGCATCACCGAGACCGATGGCCTCCACATCAATAAACAAGAGCGGTCCCGAGCCCTTGAACGGTGATTTACCATAGCGACTCGTGATCGATATCACGCACGCGCCCGTGGAGGGATCGATCACCGGTGTCACCAGTGGCCCGGCATCTCCGGTCGCCGACAAAAGGTTGCCGGCACTTACGGCATTCACCTTCACTACTTTCGGATCAAACCTCAATGCGACCAGGGCCAGACTCAGCGGCACATCCGAGTTCAACTGGATCGCATAACGGTGCTTCTCGCCAACCTTCATCACCGGGCCTTCCGGCACGAGACTGAGTTGGGCCACGCGTGTTCCAATCAATTTGGCGTCGAGTGATGTCTCCGTTGGCTTCGTTAACGAAGTCATAACCGCGTTCTGAGTTCCCGCAGTCCCGGTGTTGACGGTTGCGACATTCGCCGCTGCCTGATCGCTAATCAGCGACTTCGGAGCCGGGACAAACGATGGCAACTCTTCAACCGCCGCCGCGGGCTTGTTGTTGTTTTGTGCAGCCACAGCCGGCTGGTTGTTTGGCGCAGTCGAAACCGGCTGGTTGACTGGCGCCGTGACGACCGGCTCAGTCACGACCGGCTGATTATTTTGCGCAGTAGTTGCAACTGGCACCGCTGATTTCGGCATTGGTTGGAACGCATACGTTCCGGCCGGAGGCGGCAGGTTCGCGGGCGTCGTGTTCTGCATCGCGGTTTCACCCGGCTTCACGACCGGCGCGTCCGGGACTTGCAGAACCACGTCCTTCGGCAGCGAACGTGCAGCCGCGATCTGATCTTCGCGATCGGCTTCACGAACCATCTCCGCGAGCGAGCCCGTGGTCGGCGACTGCAAAGTTCCGCTCGGTCTCATTTCTTCGTCACGCGGCGTCACGGCCGGAGCACGCAGCACGCGCGGTGTCACCGAGATCACGATATCGATCTGACGATTGTCCTTCGTCGGTGACGTGAAGAATCGTCCGAGTATCGGTAAGCCACCGAGGAACGGCAGTCCCTGTCGACCATTCGTCATCACGTCCTGCGAAACACTCGCGAGCATCATCGTGCGATTGTTCTGCACGCGAGCGGTACCGGTGATCGTGCGCTCAGTGAAGGTCGGCGTTAACGTGCTGGCGCCGAGAACGTCCTTCGACTCGATATTCATCTTCACTTGCACGTCGAGATTCGGAAACACCTGCGGCGTGAACTTCAGCGTCAGACCAGTCGGTTCATAGTTGATGACCGGGAAACCGCCGCTCGGGAAAAGATTGCCGGTGCCGGTGGTCGGCGTACCCGTTTGCACACCGAACGGATAAGCCTGCGCGGTCTGCACCGGTACGCGTTGACCGATGCGCGCCGTCGACTCTTCACCGTTGAAAGCGTGGACCTGAGTCGACGCGATCAGCTTCGTGTTGTTGCGGCTTTGAAATGCAGTCAGGATCGAGGGCGGAATCACGAGTGCGCCAGCGAGTGCCGTCGGCACTCCGCCGACTAATCCGCCCAGATTTACACCGCGACCCCCGCCGCTATTAACGATGCCGTTATCAGTCAGCAGCGAGAAACCGGGCGAACCGCCAATGCTGAACGTGCTGGCGCCCGAAGCCGGTATTCCGACCTGATTACCAAGCTGCATCAAGTCGCTCTTCGAGACTTCGTAGATGCTGACGTCCATCACGACTTCAGCGCGATCCTTGTCGATGCTAGCCAGCAGGTCGCCGATGAGCCGCACGTTCTCCGCTGTGTCGCGGACGGTCAAACTGTTCGTTGCTTCATCGGGAACGACGATCGTTTGCGGACGACCGACTGACGGCGGAATCGCCTGTTGCACGAGTGTGCGCGCGTCAGCGGGCTTCATGTTCGAAAGGAAGAACGTGCGCAGCACGAGTTGTTGATACTGCGGGCGACGTGCCTGATCCGCGACGAGGATCGTTCTGCGGCTCAGCTTCTGGAAGAACAGACCTTCTTTCCAGCACAGTGGGATCCGAAGCTTGGAATTCACGTGACTTGAAGTCGCGG
>JADMIO010830215.1_pt1 | contig 28625 bp, 26 predicted proteins | sample 8958161 | NCBI WGS metagenome assembly JADMIO01 (sample SAMN16585339, study PRJNA669376) | soil metagenome | isolation source: Crop rotation soil | place: USA: Cullars Rotation, Alabama | collected 2011 | reverse complement strand
CTTTCCCAGCTGCAGGCGCCGCAGCGCGCGCTCGTGAACCTCGCCCAGCCAGGCGAGCGCGGCCCCGCAGGCCTGCGAGCGCAGCGCCTGCTCGCAGGCCCAGAGTATGTCGCCGGTCGCCGTGGCGCGCACCAGCATGACCCGCGACAGAGCCACGCCGTGCGCGGCGAGCGCGGGGGCGTACGGCAGGTACGGCGGCGCTATCAACGCGAGCCAGCGCCCGGCGCGGGTCAGGCGCGCGGCCGCGGGCATGGCAAGCTGCAGCTCGCCGCTGCCGGCTCGCTCGACGTGGATCTCGGTCAGCGCTCCCGCCGGCCAGCCGCCTCCCGGCAGCCACGCGTCGAGCTCGGCAAATCCGGTCGGCACGCTCGGCACGGCGACCCGCGCGCAATCGCCGCCGCGCCAGACGGCGGGGTTTTGCAGGACGAGGTCGAGCGCGGCAGGCATGGACGGTCATCCCGCATTCACAGCGCCTTGCCGTTGCGGATGATGCCCACGGCGATGCCCTCGATCGAGAAAGCCTCGCGTCTCAAATCCACCGCGATCGGCTTGAAGTCGGGGTTCTCGGGCAGCAGGCGGACGAGATGGCCGTGGCGCCGGTAGCGTTTCACCGTGATTTCGTCGTTGACGCGCGCCACCACGATCTGTCCCGGGCGCGGCTCGCGCGAGCGATGCACGGCGAGCAGATCCCCGTCCAGGATGCCGGCATCTCGCATGCTCGAACCGCGCACCCGCAGCAGATAGTCGGCGCGCGGCGTGAACAGCGCCGGGTCGATGCGGCAGCGGCTCTCGATGTGGCTCTCCGCCAGCAGCGGGCTGCCGGCGGCGACGCGGCCCACCAGCGGGATGCCGGGGGGCTCCTTCAAACGCAGCCCGCGCGAGGCGCCGGGGGCCATTTCGATCGCGCCTTTGCGGGCCAGGGCCCGCAAGTGCTCTTCCGCCGCATTGGGGGAGCGGAACCCCATGGCGCGGCAGATCTCGGCGCGCGTGGGCGGAAAGCCTTGGCGCGCAAGGCTTTCTCGTATCAGTCGCAGGATTTCCGCCTGGCGGGGAGTGAGCTCGTCCACTTGATCTCCTTGGTAACTGTAATTATATACAGTAAAGAGCCGCCGGCAAGCGTCATTCCGGTGCTAATGGATTGGATTCGAGCGTGATTTTTGCTACACTTCTCACCCCCGATTCCCGGGGAACTGAAAAGTGGGCTGGCCGGCCCATTTTTTGTTTGTAGCGGTGGTTTGTCATGGATTTGAACGGGTTACTGGAAACGACCGTGACCGGCATGGGTTACGAGCTGGTAGGTATCGAGCGCCCCTCCCGGGGCGGACTCATGCGCGTCTATATCGACCGCCCGGGCGGGGTGGGGGTTGAGGATTGCGCGGCGGTGAGCCACCAGCTCTCCCGCGTGCTGGCGGTGGAGAACGTGAGCTACGACCGGCTCGAGGTGTCTTCGCCCGGCCTCGACCGGTTGCTGAAAAAGGAGCGTGATTTCGTGCGCTTCACCGGCCAGAAAGCGCGGGTGAAAATGCGCATCGCAGTGAACGGGCAGCGCAATTTCACCGGGGTAGTGCGCGAGGCCGGCGCCGGCAAGGTGGAGCTCGAGGTGGACGGCAGGATGGTCACGCTCGAGCTGGGCGAGATGGAAACGGCGCGCCTGGTGCCCAATATCTAGGCAGGAGATGAGTATGAGCCGCGAGATTCTGTTGCTGGTGGACGCCCTCGGGCGGGAAAAGAACGTCGATAAGGAAGTCGTGTTCGGCGCGCTCGAGCTCGCCCTCGCTTCCGCGACCAAGAAGCGCTTTCGCGACGACGTCGACGTGCGCGTCGCCATCGACCGTGACACGGGCGATTACGACGCGTTCCGCCGCTGGAAAGTGGTGCCGGATGACACTCCCGAATACAACGTCGCGCAGATGACTTCGCTGGAAGAGGCGCAGGAGAAGAAGCCCGACGCGAAGATGGACGACTACATCGAGGAGCCGATCGAGAAGATCCCGTTCGGACGCATCGGCGCGCAGACCGCCAAGCAGGTCATACTGCAGAAGATCCGCGACGCCGAGCGCGAGCAGATCCTGAACGATTTCCTGGGGCGCAAGGAGCACCTGGTGAACGGGGTGATCAAGCGCATGGAGCGCGGCAACGCCATCATCGAGTCGGGCCGGCTGGAGGCGATGCTGCCCCGCGACCAGATGATCCCGAAGGAGAACCTGCGGGTCGGCGACCGGGTGCGCGCCTGCGTGTGGAAGATCGACCGCGCGAGCCGCGGGCCGCAGCTGATGCTCTCGCGCACCATCCCCGAGTTCCTGACACGGCTGTTCGAGCTGGAAGTGCCGGAGCTGGAAGACGGGCTGCTCGAGATCAAGGCGGCGGCCCGTGATCCCGGCTCGCGCGCCAAGATCGCCGTGCACTCCAAGGACCACCGCATCGACCCTATCGGCACCTGCGTCGGGATGCGCGGCTCGCGCGTGCAGGCCGTCACCTCGGAGCTCGCCGGCGAGCGCGTCGACATCATCCTGTGGGCCACCGATCCGGCGCAGTTCGTGATCAACGCGCTCGCGCCCGCGGAGGTGAACCGCATCCGCGTGGACGAGGAAGCGCACAGCATGGACATCGTGGTGGACGAGGAGAACCTCGCCCAGGCGATCGGGCGCAGCGGGCAGAACGTCCGGCTGGCCGGCGAGCTGACCGGCTGGCAGCTCAACATCATGACGCTCGACGAGTCGCAGAAGAAGGGCGAGGAGGAAGCCAACCGCACGCGGGCGCTCTTCATGGAGAAGCTCGACGTCGACGAGGAGGTCGCAGAGATCCTGGTGCAGGAAGGCTTCAACACGCTGGAAGAAGTCGCCTACGTGCCGCTCGACGAGATGCTCGAGATCGAGTCCTTCGACGAGGCCACCGTCAACGAGCTGCGCAGCCGCGCGCGCAACGCGCTGCTGACGCAGGCGATCGTGAGCGAGGAGCAGGTCGAGCACGACATCGAGGACCTGATGAAGGTCGAGGGCATGGACAACGAGACCGCGCGGCTGCTGGCGGGCAAGGGCATCGGCACGCAGGAGGCACTCGCGGATTCGGCGACCGACGACCTGATCGAGCTGACCGGGCTCGATGCCGAGCGCGCAAAGCACCTCATCATGGCGGCGCGCGCGCCGTGGTTTGCCGAGGCCAATTCCTAACCGAGACGACACCAGGCACGCGAAATGGCCCAGATCAACGTCACGCAGTTCGCCCAGCAGCTCGGCCTGCCCACGGCGCTGCTCATCGAGCAGCTGCAGGCGGCGGGGGTGAAGCGCTCCCTGGCCGAGGACACGCAGCTCACGGAGAAGGACAAGACGCAGCTGCTCGAGCACCTGCGCAAGGCGCACGGTGGTGCCGAGGCCAAGCAGAAGATCACCTTGACGCGGCGCCAGACGACCGAGATCAAGCACTCGGACAACCTGGGCAAGTCGCGCACGATACAGGTCGAGGTGCGCAAGAAGCGGGTGCTGGTGAAGCGCGACACCGCCGAAGCCGAGGTCGAGGCCGCGAAGCCGGTGCTCGATGCCAGCGAGATCGCGCTACGCGAGGCGGAAGCGAAGAAGCAGGCCGAGCTCGCGGCGCGCCAGGCCGAGGACGCCGAGAACAAGCGCCGCAAGAAGGACGCCGAGGCCGCCGCCGTCGAGGCCAAGGCGCCGGAAGAGGCGAAAGCGCCGGAAGCGCCGGCGACGGCGGCGGCGCCCGCCGTCGTGGTCGAAGGCACGCTCCATAAGCCGGCGGTCAAGCCCGAGGAAAAGGCGGAGAAGGCCGAGAAGAAGGCGAAGAAGCAGCAGGTAAAGCCGGTCGTCTGGAAGGACGAGGCGATCAAGCGCCGCAGCATCAAGACCCGCGGCGACGCGTCCGGCGGGCTCGGCTGGCGGGCGCGCAAGGCCCGTCCCGGCCACGCCCATGCCGAGGAGGGCGAAGGACAGCGCGGATTCGCGGCTCCGACCGAGCCGATCGTGCGCGATATCACCGTGTCCGAGACCATTACCGTGGCGGAGCTGGCGCACAAGATGTCGGTCAAGGCGGCCGAGGTGATCAAGGTGCTGATGAAGATGGGCACCATGGTCACGATCAACCAGGTCCTCGACCAGGACACGGCGATGATCGTGGTCGAGGAGATGGGGCACGTCGCCAAGCGCGCCAAGCTCGATGAGCCCGATGCCTACCTCGAGGAGGAGCAAGAGGGCCCCGCGGAGGTGAAGCTCGAGCCGCGGCCGCCGGTGGTGACCGTGATGGGGCACGTGGACCACGGCAAGACCTCGCTCCTCGACTACATACGGCGCACCAAGGTGGCGAGCGGCGAGGCGGGGGGGATCACCCAGCATATCGGCGCCTACCACGTCGAAACGCCGAAAGGGACCGTCACCTTCCTCGATACGCCCGGTCACGAGGCGTTTACGGCGATGCGCGCGCGCGGCGCCAAGGTCACCGATATCGTGGTGCTGGTGGTGGCCGCCGACGATGGCGTCATGCCGCAGACGACGGAGGCCATCCATCACGCCAAGGCGGCCAAGGTGTCGATCCTGGTGGCGCTCAACAAGATCGACCGCCCGGAGGCCAACCCCGACCGGATCAAGCAGGACCTTTCCATCCAGGGCGTCGTGCCGGAGGAGTGGGGCGGCGACGCGATGTTCGTCGAGGTGTCGGCCAAGACCGGCAAGGGCATAGACGGGCTGCTCGACCGGGTGCTGTTGCAGGCGGAGGTGCTCGAGCTGCGGGCCGCGCGCGAGGCGCCGGCCAGGGGCATCGTGCTCGAATCCAGGCTGGACAAGGGCCGCGGCCCGATAGCCTCGGTGCTGGTGCAGTCGGGGACGCTGAAGCAGGGCGATGTGGTGCTCGCCGGCGCGGTGTTCGGGCGGGTGCGCGCCATGCACGACGAAAACGGCAAGACGATAGATGCGGCGGGACCTTCGATTCCGGTCGAGATCCTGGGACTGTCCGACGTGCCGATGGCGGGCTCCGACGTGACGGTGCTGGGCGACGAGCGGAAGGCGCGCGAGATCGCGCTGTTCCGCCAGGGCAAGTACCGCGACGTCAAGCTTGCCAAGCAGCAGGCGACCAAGCTCGAGAACATTTTCGAGCAGATGGGCGAAGGCCAGGCGAAGATCCTTTCGCTCATCATCAAGGCCGACGTCCAGGGCTCGTACGAGGGCCTGTCGCACGCGCTGTCGCGCCTGTCGACGGACGAGGTTAGGGTCAACATCGTGCACGCGGGCGTGGGCGGCATCACCGAATCCGACGTCAATCTCGCGCTGGCGTCCAAGGCAGTCATCGTCGGCTTCAACGCGCGGGCGGACGTGGCAGCGCGCAAGCTTGCCGAGCACAGCGGCGTGGATATCCGTTATTACAACGTGATCTACGACGCGGTCGACGAAGTCAAGGCCGCGCTGTCCGGCATGCTCGCGCCGGAGCGCAAGGAGAACGTGCTGGGATTGGTGGAAATCCGGCAGACGTTCAAGATTTCCAGCATTGGCACCGTGGCCGGCTGCTACGTGATGGAGGGGCTGGTGCGCCGTAGCAACGCCAAGGTGCGCCTGCTGCGCGATAACGTCGTGATCCACAACGGAGAGCTCGACTCGCTCAAGCGGTTCAAGGACGACGTGCGGGAAGTGAAGGCCGGCTTCGAATGCGGCCTGTCGCTGCGGAACTTCGATGACCTCAAGGTCGGTGACCAGATCGAGGTCTACGAGGTCGTCGAAGTGGCGCGAACGTTGTAGATGCCCGCCGTAGATGCCTAGGGACTATCCGCGCAGCCGCCGCATTGCCGAGCAGGTGCAGCGCGAGCTGGCGGACATCATCCGCCTCGAATTGAAGGACCCCCGCGTCGGCATGATCACGCTCACCGACGTCGAAGTGACTCCCGATCACAAGCTGGCACGCGTGTTCTTCACGCTGCTCGGCGGCCCGGCGACGGTCGCGGAAACGACCCGCGCGCTGCAGCATGCCGCGGGCTTCCTGCGCAGCGAGCTGGCGCGCCGCTTCGAGATGCGCAGCGTGCCGCAGCTCGAGTTCGTCCATGACGCCTCGGTGGAGCGGGGCATGCAGCTGTCGCAGCTGATCGAGAGCGCACGCGCCGACGACGAAAAGCGGGCGCGCCGGCGCAAGCGCTCGTGACGGGCGCAGGCGCCAGGCAGGAACCGCGCCGCGCGCTCGACGGCGTGCTGCTGCTCGACAAGCCCGGCGCGATGACATCAAACGCCGCGCTGCGCTCCGCCCAGCGCCTCTACCGGGCGGCCCGCGCCGGGCATACCGGAACGCTCGACCCGCTCGCGACGGGACTGCTGCCGCTGTGCTTCGGCGAGGCGACGAAGTTCGCCCACGTGCTGCTCGACGCGGACAAGACCTATCACGCGCGCGTTCGGCTCGGGGTGACGACCACCACCGGCGATGTCGAGGGAGAGGTGACCGCGAGCGCGCCGGTCGCCGTGACGCCGCAGCAGATAGCCGAGGCGCTCACCCCGTTCGTGGGCGAGATCATGCAGGTGCCACCGATGTATAGCGCCATCAAGCGCGACGGCCAGCCGCTCTACAAACTCGCGCGCGCCGGAGCCGAGGTGCCCCGCGCCCCGCGCCCCGTGGTCGTGCGCGAGTTGACCCTGCTCGAAGTCGCTGTGCCCGAGTTCGAGATGAAGGTTGTCTGCGGCAAAGGCACCTATGTCAGGGTGCTTGCCGAGGAGATCGGTCGGGCCCTCGGCTGCGGCGCCTGCCTCTCGGGGCTGCGCCGGACCGCCGCGGGCGGGCATACCCTGGCGGGGGCCGTGACACTTGACCGCCTGGCGGCCATGCTCCCGCCGGAGCGGGAAGCCGTGCTGCTGCCGCCGGATGCCCTGTTGGCTGGCTTGCCGCGCTTAGACCTCGATGCCGAGCAGGCGCGGCGTATTGTTCGCGGGCAGGCTGTCGAGCCGTTCAAGGCGGCGGCCGTGGGGCTGGCGCGTATCTACAGCCCGGACCGGCAGTTTCTCGGCCTGGCCGAGGTCACCATCGGCGGGCGCATGGTTCCGCGCCGGCTGCGCGCCGCGCCTGCCGCGACGCGGGAGCCGTTGGAACTATTGCTTGAGAAAACGAGGAGTTAGAGAGTAGAATACGACCCCTACCGTGGAGCAAGCAATGTCAGTAACCAATACCCAGAAAGCCCAGTTGGTGCGGGACTACCAGCGCGCGCAGGGCGATACCGGTTCGCCGGAAGTCCAGATTGCGCTCCTGACGGCCCGCATCACGGACCTGACCGAGCACTTCAAGACCCACGTCAAGGACCATCATTCGCGCCGCGGCCTGCTGCGAATGGTCAGCCGCCGGCGCAAGCTGCTCGACTACCTGAAGCGGAACAACGCAGATCAGTACCGCCAGTTGATCGACCGCCTGGGCCTGCGTAAGTAGCGAATCATGGCGGGCGCCGTTCTGCCGTCCGCGTGGCCGCGGCACAGTTGAGACCCGAGACCGCAGGAACGCGGTCTCTTTTTATTTAATCAGGGGAACCTCCTTTGGCTCACATCAAGAAAACCATCACCTGGGGCAATCACCAGCTGACGCTCGAAACCGGCGAAATCGCCCGCCAGGCGAGCGGCGCGGTGCTCGTAAACATGGACGACACGGTAGTGCTGGCGACGGTCGTCGGTCAGAAGCAGGCGGCGGCGGGCAAGGATTTCCTGCCGCTCACCGTCGACTACCAGGAGCGCACCTATGCCGCGGGAAAGATCCCCGGGGGATTCTTCCGGCGCGAGGGCCGGCCCTCGGAGAAGGAGATCCTGACCTGCCGCCTGATCGACCGGCCGATACGGCCGCTGTTCCCCGACGGCTACTACAACGAAGTTCAGGTCGTCGCCACCGTCGTCTCCTCGAACAACGAGGTCGATTCGGACATCGCAGCCATGGTCGGCACCTCGGCGGCGCTCGCGCTGTCCGGCATCCCGTTCAACGGGCCGATCGGCGCCGCGCGGGTCGGCTACGCCAACGGCCAGTACATCCTGAATCCGACCGCCACCGAGCTCAAGACCTCCGAGCTGGACCTGGTGGTCGCCGGCACGGCGCAGGCCGTGCTGATGGTCGAGTCCGAAGCGAAGGAGCTGCCCGAGAACGTGATGCTCGGCGCCGTCGTGTTCGGGCATCAGCAGATGCAACAGGTGATCCAGCTCATCAACGAGCTCACCGACGAGGCCGGCAAGCCGCTCTGGGACTGGCAGCCGCCGGCAAAGGACGAGACCCTGGCCGCGCGCATCGCGCAGCTTTCGGAGAGCGACCTGCGCGCAGCATTTGCGATCAAGGAGAAGCAGGCGCGCTCGCACGCGATCGACGACATCTGGAAGCGCGTGTTCACGGAGGTCGGCGTCGGCGCCGAAGGAGGCCCCAGCGCCAACGCCGTGAAGGAGATCTGCTTCGCGCTGGAATCGAATATCGTGCGCAGCCAGATCCTGGGCGGCGAGCCGCGCATCGACGGGCGCGATACGCGCACCGTGCGCCCGATTTCCATCCGCACCGGGCTGCTGCCGCGCGCGCACGGCTCGGCGCTGTTTACCCGCGGCGAGACACAAGCGCTGGTGACGGCAACGCTGGGCACGACGCGCGACGAGCAGATCATCGACGCGCTGCAGGGCGAGTACCGCGACCGCTTCATGATGCACTACAACATGCCGCCCTACGCCACCGGCGAGACCGGCCGCGTCGGCTCCCCCAAGCGCCGCGAGATCGGCCACGGACGCCTCGCCAAGCGCGCGCTGCTGTCGATGCTGCCGGGGCCGGAGGAATTCGCCTACTCGTTGCGCGTGGTTTCCGAGATAACGGAATCGAACGGCTCGAGCTCGATGGCATCGGTCTGCGGCGGCTGCCTTGCGCTGATGGACGCCGGTGTGCGGCTCAAGGCTCACGTGGCGGGAATCGCCATGGGGCTCATCAAGGAAGGCAACCGCTTCGCCGTGCTGTCCGACATCCTGGGTGACGAGGACCACCTGGGCGACATGGACTTCAAGGTCGCCGGCACCGAGAAGGGCGTGACGGCGCTGCAGATGGACATCAAGATCGAGGGCATCACCAAGGAGATCATGCACGCGGCGCTGCTGCAGGCGCGCGAAGGCCGCCTGCACATCCTGGACAAGATGAAGCAGACGCTGGACGCACCGCGCGCCGAGCTCTCGGTGTGGGCGCCGCGCATGATCACCATGAAGATCAGGCCCGAGAAGATCCGCGACGTGATCGGCAAGGGCGGCGCCGTGATCCGCGCGCTGACCGAGGAAACCGGCACCACGATCGACATTCAGGACGACGGCACCGTGACGATCGCCTGCGTGTCGCCGGAAGCGGGGGAGGCGGCGCGCAAGCGCATCGAGGACATTACGGCCGACGTGGAAGTCGGCCGCATCTACGACGGCACCGTGCTCAAGCTGCTCGATTTCGGAGCGATCGTGAGCGTGCTGCCCGGCAAGGACGGGCTGCTGCACATCTCGCAGATCGCCAACGAGCGGGTGAATGCCGTCGCCGACTACCTCAAGGAAGGCCAGCCGGTGCGGGTGAAAGTGCTGGAGGCCGACGACAAGGGGCGCCTGCGGCTTTCCATGAAGGCGGTGGCAGCCGAGGAGCGTTCGGCGGCGGCGCCGGCGCCCACCAGCGCCACGACCACCTGACCACCTGAGCTGGAGAGACCTGCAGGGACCTGCGGGCCGCGGTACAAGCAAAAGGGGCGGCCTCACCGCCCCTTTTTTCGCTGCGCCGGACGCCGGCTACTTGGCGACCTGCCGCTCGCGCAGCTCGTCGAGCGTCTTGCAGTCGATGCACAGCGTAGCGGTCGGGCGCGCCTCGAGGCGCTTCAGCCCGATCTCCACGCCGCAGCTGTCGCAATAGCCGTATTCCCCGCCGTCGATGCGGCCGATGGTCTCGTCGATCTTCTTGATGAGCTTGCGCTCGCGGTCGCGGTTACGCAGCTCCAGGGACATGTCCGATTCCTGGCTCGCCCGGTCGTTGGGGTCGGCGAAGATCGTCGCCTCGTCCTGCATGGTGTGCACCGTGCGGTCGATGTCCTGCGAGAGCTCGCGCTTCATTTCCTCGAGCATCTTGCGGAAATGCGCGAGCTGCCGCGCATTCATGTATTCCTCTTTGCCCTTCGGCTTGTAGGGCGGGAAGGGCTTGTTCAACTCCGTCGCCATGCTGCTTTGCACCCCTGAAAAAAGGCGGTCTAATATCTCAGAAATCGCAAGGGGGCGCAACTCGACGGACGCCGGCGCAACGTGGCGGAATTCACGTTGACCATAGGGGGGGCGGAGGGTATATTACGCGCCTCTCAAAGCGGCGCGGCAACGGCGCCAGGACCCGAGGCGCCCGTAGCTCAATCGGAAAGAGCACCGGCCTTCTAAGCCGGGGGTTGTGGGTTCGAGTCCCGCCGGGCGTGCCAGCAGCGACGTACGTTTCCCGACGGTGGCTGTAGCTCAAAGGTAGAGTACTGGATTGTGATTCCAGGTGTTGTGGGTTCGAGTCCCATCAGCCACCCCACTTTCATTTAAGATTGAGCCGGGTCGACCCCGGGAGGGCCAGGTGGAAATCCTGTGGTGGCATTGGATCGTGCTCGGCATCGTCCTGATGCTGGCCGAGCTGGCCGTGCCGGCCTTTTTCCTGATCTGGTTCGGCGCGGCCGCCGTGGTGGTCGGCGCCCTGACGGCGCTCGTCCCTGCGTTCACCTTCGTCTGGCAGGTCATCGTGTGGACCGTGGTGTCCCTGCTGCTGGTCTGGTTCTGGTTCAAGGTATTCAAGCGCAACTTCCACAAGACCCGGGTCGGCCTCTCCAAGGGCAGCTTCGTCGGCGAGGTGGCCCTGGTAACGCGCGACATCGCGCCCTACGAGAAGGGGCAGGTCCGCTTCCAGAAGCCGATCGTGGGCGACGACCGGTGGGATGCGATCGCCGACGAGCAGATCCGGACCGGCGAGCGCGTGCGGGTACTCGACGTCGAAGGCAACATCCTGAAAGTCGGCAAAGCGTGAGGAGGGGGGAATGGGACTCGAGATAGTCGTCGTCGCGATACTGGTCTTCGCCGCGGTCACCATCTGGAAGGGCGTGCGCATCGTGCCCCAGGGGGAGGAGTGGATCGTCGAGCGCCTCGGCAAGTTCAACGAGACGCTCTCGCCGGGGCTCTCCATCATCATTCCCTACCTGGACAGGGTCGCCTACAAGGTCATCACCAAGGACATCATCCTCGACGTCCCGCAGCAGGAGGTGATCACCAAGGACAATGCCGTCATCATCACCAACGCCATCGCCTTCATCAAGGTGACCGACCCGATCAAGGCGGTCTATGGCGTGGTGGATTTCGCGGAGGCGATCCGCAACCTGGTGCAGACCACGCTACGCTCGATCACCGGCGAGATGGAGCTCGACCAGGCGCTGTCGTCGCGCGAGAAGATCAAGCTGCGCCTGAAGGAAAGCATCGCCGACGAGGCGATCGACTGGGGGCTCACCATCAAGTCCGTGGAGATCCAGGATATCAAGCCCTCGGAGTCGATGCAGAAGGCGATGGAGCATCAGGCGAGCGCCGAGCGGATCCGCAAGGCCATGGTGACCAAGGCCGAGGGCGAGAAGCAGGCGATGATCCTGGAGGCGGAAGGCCGGCTGGAAAGTGCGAAGCGCGACGCGGTGGCCCAGGTGACGCTCGCCGAATCGTCGTCGCAGGCGATCCAGAAGGTCGCCCATGCCGTCGGCGACCGCGACACCCCGATGCTGTTCCTGCTGGGTGAGAAGTACATACACGCGATGGACAAGATGGCGGAGTCACAGAACAGCAAGATCGTGCTGCTGCCCGCCGACCTGCAGGAGGCGGTGCGCGGGCTGTTCGTGAAGGCCCGGACTTGAACTAGGTCTTGACGCGCAGCAGGCGTTGCTGCTGGCGGCGCCATTCGCGATCCTTCTGCGCCTCGCGCTTGTCGTGCTGCTTCTTGCCCTTGGCGAGCCCGATTTCCAGCTTCACCCGGCCGTTCTTGTAATGCAAGTCGAGCGGAACCAGCGTATAACCGGCGCGCTCGACGCTGCCGATCAGCCGCTCGATCTCCGCTCCATGCAGCAGCAGCTTGCGGGTGCGCGTCGGGTCGGGGAGGAAGTGCGTGGAGGCCGCGGGCAGCGGGCTGATGTGGCTTCCGATCAGGACCAGCTCGCCGTTGCGCACGATCACATAGGCTTCCTTGATCTGGGCGCGCCCGGCGCGGATCGCCTTGACCTCCCAGCCCTCGAGCACGAGGCCGGCCTCGAAACGTTGCTCGATGAAATAGTCGTGGAACGCCTTCCTGTTCTGGACGATGCTCATGGGCGCCGGCGATGCCGTGGCGCACATCTTACCAGCGCGTGGTTTCGGGGGCTGGTCGCGGACGCCCTGGAAACAGCATGCCCGAAATAGCGCGCTCGGCGCTGGTGGACCAGCCGCCCGCCCGCATGTTCGCGCTGGTGGACGCGGTCGAGGATTATCCCCGGTTCCTGCCCTGGTGCGGCGGGGCAGCCGTGCTCCACCGCGACGCGGCCACGACGCGGGCGCGGATAGACATCGATTACCGCGGTATCCGGCAGAGCTTCACGACCGAGAACGCGAAGCGGCCTCCGGAGGAGATCCTCATCACGCTGGTAGAGGGGCCGTTTCGCACCCTCGAAGGCAGCTGGCGTTTTACGGCGCTCGGCGCGCACGGCTGCAAGGTGGAGCTGCGCCTCAAGTACGAGTTCTCGAGCAGCCTGCTGGAGCGGCTCGTCGGACCGGTCTTCGATCATATCGCCGCCACGCTGGTCGAGGCGTTCGTGAAGCGGGCGGGGCAGGGCGGAGGCGTTGATCCGTGACCGCGCCGCGGCTTCTGCATATCGAAGTGGTCTACGCCCTGCCCGAGGAGCAGGTGCTCGTCAGCCTGGAGGTCGAGGAGGGCACGACCGCCGCGCAGGCCGTGGAGCGCTCGGGGATCGCGCAGAAGCTTCCGGACCGGGAGGTGGCGGCCGCGCCGATAGGAATCTTTGGGCGGGTGGTCGCTCCCGGCGCGCCGCTCCGGGACGGCGACCGCATAGAAATCTATCGCCCCTTGCAGGCCGATCCGAAACACGCGCGGCGCACCCGCGCGCGGCGCACGCGCTGACCGCCGGGGGTCAGCTCTTGCAGGTCTGCGCGACCTGGGCTTTGGCCTTGGCGATCTCGGCGTCGCGCTGCGGATCTTCGAGGAAGGTGCGCTCGCCGGTCTTCGGGTCGGTGCGCGTGATGCGCATGCCGCCTTCCAGGTTGCGCAGGTACATCTGCGCGTTGTCGCACGATTCCTTCTTCTGAGCTGCCTCGGCGGACTTCGCCGTGTCCTTCTGCGCCGCCTCCTGCTGCTCGATCTGGCGCTTCTTGAAAGCGGCATTCTGGTCCGCGATCGTGGGCGCCGCCTTGGCAGCGGTGCCCGCGGACGAGGGGCCGCCGGAGGAGCTCCGGATGCCGGTCTGGTGCTCGGTGGTGCCCGCCGGGCAATCGCGGGCGTATTCGGTCTTGCCGTCCTTGCTCACGCACTTCACCAGCTGGGCGTGGGCCGCGGCCGACAGCGACAGCATCGTCATCAGCGCGATGATCAGCTTCACGTGCTTCTCCTTGCGTACGCCGGGACGTGCAGCGTCCCCGGTTGACGGGTTGAACATAGCGGCTTCGTACTGCTAAGTCAATGGAACAACGCGCAATTCCGTTTACCGTTGACAGGCGCGTGCGTATAATCCGCTTTTTGCAGGGGCCGAAAAAACATGCGAGTGGCACAAAAGGCCTTGACGTTTGACGATGTCTCGCTGATCCCTGCCCACTCTTCCGTACTGCCGCGCGACGTCGAGCTCAAGACCCGCCTCACGCGCTCGATCACGCTCAACATACCGATCGTCTCGGCCGCCATGGACACGGTGACCGAAGCGCGGCTCGCCATCGCGATCGCGCAGGAGGGCGGAGTCGGCATCGTGCACAAGAACATGTCGCCCAAGGCGCAGGCTGCCGAGGTGACCAAGGTCAAGCGCTTCGAGAGCGGCATCGTCAAGGACCCGATCACCGTCAGCCCGGACATGAAGGTGCGCGACGTCCTGGCGCTCACGCAGCAGCACAGGATCTCGGGACTGCCCGTCATCAATCCCGCGGGGCGCGTGGTCGGCATAGTCACCAACCGCGACCTGCGGTTCGAAACCAAGCTCGACCAGCCCGTCAAGAACATCATGACGCCGCGCGAGCGGCTGGTCACGGTGCGCGAGGGCGCGCCGCCCGAAGAAGCGCGGGCACTGCTGCACAAGCACCGGCTCGAGCGCGTGCTGGTGGTCAACAAGGGTTTCGAGCTGCGCGGCCTGGTGACCGTGAAGGACATCCTCAAATCCACCGAGCATCCCAACGCCTGCAAGGACCGCCTGGGCCGCCTGCGCGTGGGCGCCGCGATCGGCGTGGGCGAAGGCACCGAAGAGCGGGCCGCGGCGGTGGTCGAGGCCGGCGCCGACCTGATCGTGGTGGATACCGCGCACGGCCACTCGAAGAACGTGCTGAACCGCGTGCGCTGGGTCAAGCGCAATTTCCCGCGCACCCAGGTCGTCGGCGGCAACGTGGCGACGGCCGCGGGCGCGAAGGCGCTGGTCGATCACGGCGCCGACGGCGTGAAGGTAGGCATCGGCCCCGGATCGATCTGCACGACGCGCATCGTCGCCGGGATCGGCGTGCCGCAGATTACCGCCATCGCCAACGTGGCGCGCGGCCTGGCGAAGACGGACGTGCCGCTCATCGCCGATGGCGGGATCCGCTATTCGGGCGACATCGCCAAGGCGATCGCAGCCGGGGCTCACCTGGTGATGATCGGGAGTCTGTTCGCCGGAACCGAGGAGTCGCCGGGGGAGATCGAGCTCTACCAGGGACGCTCCTACAAGTCTTACCGAGGCATGGGGTCTCTGTCCGCCATGACACAGGGCTCGGCTGACCGCTACTTCCAGGAAGAGGAGCCGGATACCGACAAGCTCGTGCCGGAGGGCGTCGAGGGCCGCGTTCCCTACAAGGGGCAGCTGGGGCCGCTCGTACAGCAGCTCTGTGGCGGGCTGCGCTCGAGCATGGGCTATCTCGGGTGCTCGACCGTGGACGAGATCCGCACCGGCGCCGAATTCGTCGAGATCACCGTGGCCGGCATCCGCGAATCGCACGTTCACGACGTGCAGATCGTCAAGGAAGCGCCCAACTACAGGGTCGAGTGACCCGCGATCAGTGACCAGTGACCAGTGACCAGTGACCGGTGACCAGTAGAGCAGAGACCAGCGCTGCGGTGCGCGCTGCCGCGGCTCCCCGCCCGGCACCCTCCGCGCTGCACGAGAAGATCCTGATACTGGATTTCGGCGCGCAGTATACGCAGTTGATCGCGCGCCGCGTGCGCGAAACCAAGGTGTATTGCGAGATCCATCCGGCCGACGTGCCGGACAGCTTCGTGCGGGAGTTCGGCGCGCGGGGGATCATCCTGTCGGGCAGCCACCTGTCGGCCTACGCGGATGCCACCGCCACCGCGCCGCGGGCGGTGTTCGAGGCGGGCGTACCGGTGCTGGGCATCTGCTACGGCATGCAGACCATGGCCCAGCAGCTCGGCGGTCGGGTGGAGGCCGGCAGGGTGCGCGAATTCGGCTACGCGGAGGTGCGCGCGCGCGGTCACACGCGTTTGCTCGACGGCCTCGAGGACCAGCGCACGCCCGAGGGGCACGGCCTGCTCAAAGTGTGGATGAGCCACGGCGACAAGGTGACGGACCTGCCGCCGGGCTTCACTCTGATGGCGAGCACCCCGGTATGCCCGATCGCCGGCATGGCGGACGAGGCCCGGCGCTTCTACGGCGTGCAATTCCATCCCGAGGTCACCCACACGCTGCAGGGAAGAGCGATCCTCACGCGCTTCGTGCGCGAGATCTGCGGCTGCCGCGGCGACTGGAACATGCCCAACTTCATCGCGGAGGCGGTGGCGCAGATCCGCGCCAAGGTCGGGGCGGACGAGGTCATCCTCGGGCTGTCGGGCGGCGTGGACTCGTCGGTGGCGGCCGCGCTCATCCACAAGGCGATCGGCGACCAGCTGACCTGCGTGTTCGTCGACCACGGCCTGATCCGCCTGAACGAGGCCGAGCAGGTGCTGGCCACCTTCGCGCAGCACATGCAGCTGAACGTGGTGTATGTGAACGCCGCGGACGAGTTCTACGCGGCGCTGAAGGGGGTCGTCGATCCGGAGGAGAAGCGCCGCATCATCGGGCGCCATTTCGTCGAGGTGTTTCAGCGCGAGGCGGGGAAGATACGGAACGCAAAGTGGCTCGCGCAGGGCACGATCTACCCCGACGTCATCGAATCGGCCGGGGCCAAGACCCAGAAGGCGACGGCGATCAAGTCGCACCACAACGTGGGCGGGCTGCCGGAGACGCTGCATCTCAAGCTCCTCGAGCCCCTGCGCGAGCTGTTCAAGGACGAGGTGCGCGAGCTGGGGATCGCCCTTGGGCTGCCGCATGACATGATCGCCCGCCACCCGTTTCCGGGGCCGGGCCTGGGCGTGCGGATCCTGGGCGAGGTCAAGCCCGAGTACGTCGACCTCCTGCGCCGCGCCGATGCGGTGTTCATGGAAGAGCTGCGCGCGGCGGACTGGTACGAGAAGGTGGCCCAGGCATTCGCGGTGTTCCTGCCGGTCAAGTCGGTAGGCGTGATGGGCGACGGCCGGACCTACGAATACGTGATTGCGCTGCGCGCGGTGGAGACCCAGGACTTCATGACCGCGAGCTGGGCGGAGCTGCCGCACAGCCTGCTCTCGCGCATCTCCGGGCGCATCATCAACGAGGTGCGCGGGGTGAACCGCGTGGTCTACGACATCTCGAGCAAGCCCCCGGCGACCATCGAGTGGGAGTAGGGCGTGTCCGTCAGCGATCGAGACCCGCGCGTTCCCGAATCGGTCGGTCGCTACTCTCTGGAGCACGAGCTCGGCCGCGGCGCATCGGCGAGCGTGTATCTCGCGCGCGACGGCTTCGGCGGCCGCGAGGTTGCCGTGAAGCTGTTCTGGCACGGCAGCGGGGAGGCCGACCTGCTTGCGGGAAGGCACCGGACGCTGTTCCTGAACGAGGCCGCTCTGGTCGGGCGCTTGCAGCATCCGCACATCGTCACCCTGCTCGACGCGGCTGTTGCGGAGAACTATAGCTACGTGGTGATGGAGTACGTGCCGGGCGGCACGCTCGAGCGGCACGTCGCCCCCGATTCGCTGCTGCCCCTCGAGAAGGTCCTCGAAATCGCGTACAAGGCGAGTCGCGCCCTCGACTACGCTCACCGGCAGGGCGTGATCCACCGGGACATCAAGCCGGGCAACATGCTGGTGACGCCCAGTCTGGACGTGAAGCTCTCGGACTTCGGCGTGGCTCTGCTCGAGAACGCCACCCACACGGCGCTCGACCTGGTCGGCTCGCCTGCCTACGCATCGCCCGAGCAGATGGAGGGCAAGTCGCTCGGCATGCAGACCGACGTGTGGTCGCTCGGTGTGGTCATGTACCAGATGCTTTCGGGGCGTCTGCCATTTATCGGCACCTCGCACACGAACCTCATGTACCGGGTGGTGAACCTCGAGCCGCCGCCGCTCTTCAGCCTGCGCTCGGACTTGCCGGGGAGCGTGACCGACCTGGTGGACCGCGCGCTCAAGAAGGACCCGCGGCTGCGCTACGAGAGCTGGAACCAGTTCTCGGCCGACCTAGCGAGCCTGGTGCACCACATCGAGCCGGCGCGTTCCGACGCGCTGTCGGAAGCGCGCAAGTTCGAGGCGCTGCGGGGTCTGGCTTTCTTCCGTGACTTCCGAGAAGTCGAGATCTGGGAGACCCTGCGCGCAGCCAGCTGGCGGCACATTTCCGACGGTCGGACCGTGATCCACGAGGGGGAGCGCGGCGACAGCCTCTACGTGCTGGTGGAGGGCACGGTGGAGATCAGCCGCGGCGGCAACGCACTCGCAAATCTCGTCGCCGGCGCCTGCTTCGGCGAGATGCTGTATTTCGAGGACGAACACACGATGCGCGCCACGACGGTACGCGCCATCGGCGATGTAACGGTGCTGGAGATCAAGGCGGTTGCCCTCACGACGGCGAGCGACGCGTGCCAGGTGCAGTTCAACCGCGCCTTCCTGCGTATCCTGCTGGCGCGGCTGGACGACGCCACGCGGAGGCTGGCGGGGGGGTGAGGAAGCAAGAAAAACGCCCCGAGCTCGTCGGGGCGTCGTCCGCCAGGCGGGCCAGCGGGTTTATTTGCGGCGGCTGAAACCCAGTCCCGCAAGACCCAGGGCAACGAGGGCGAGCGAGGCGGGTTCCGGCGCCCGGGTCCAGACCGCCCACACCGAGTTGGCGTTGGCAGTGGAGGTCAGGTGAAACCGCGGGGCGATGATATCCCCATCGGCGCCCGTACCGCAGCCGGCGCCTGTACAGATCCGCAGGTCGGAGGTGAAAATGCCCTGTGTCACACCGTTTCCAAAGTCAAAGGGCGTCCAGATGATCATGGCGTTGTGGATGCCGGCCGCGGGCGATGGATCCAGAATGCCATCCGGATTCCCGTTGAAGCCTGCGGCCGTGATCGCTGCGTATAAAGCAGCACTGGCGGCAGGCGCGGCCGTTCCGTCGTGAAGAAACGCGAATGCATTGGCATCGCACGGACCGCCAGCCTGGGTCGCAGGCCCCGCGGTGCCTGGGCCGAATATGCCGGCGCAGGTGCCATCCTGTATGCGGACGTCGAATAAACCAGACCCCACCGCAACGTCGTCGAATCCCGCCAATTTCCCGCCGGAAAAGACCGCTATGGGTGTCGCATATGCGCTGGAAACGGCCATGCTGCCGATGACGACACCGAGGCGTAGCGCTTGTACAATCCCTGTCGACTTGCTCTTCATGTATTTCTCCCAAGAGTTAGCAGTGCTGTGCTTGAAAGCAGGCCCCCGAATACCGGGACAGCCCCGGATTTGAGTCTTGTTTGCTCGGTATCCTCATCGCCAACAGTTGGAGTACAGGAATATTCCGGCAGGGGCGAGGCGCTTAGAACAAAGCGGTATATGTGACTTGGAATATTTTCCACCGTGTCATGACTACTACTCTCTACGGCATCAGGAACTGCGACACCATGAAGAAGGCCCGTGCCTGGCTCGATGCCAGGAAGGTGGCCTACGAGTTCCACGACTACAAGACCGCTGGAATCGACAAGGCCCGGCTCGAGCGCTGGTGCCGCGAAGTCGGCTGGGAAGCGCTGGTGAACCGGGCCGGCACGACCTTCAGAAAGCTGCCGGACGGCGAGAAAGAGGGGCTCGACGCCCGCAAGGCGATTGCCCTCATGCTCGCGCACCCCTCGCTCATCAAGCGCCCGGTGCTGGAAGCCGGCGGGCGCCTGCTCGTGGGATTCAAGCCCGAGATCTACGAGAGCGTGGCGAAGCCATAGGCTACTGAGCCTTGATCCCGGCCGCCTTGATAACCTTTTCCCACTTTCCGTTTTCGGCCTTGATCTCGGCGGCGAATTCCGCGGGCGTGCTGCCGACCGCCTCCATCCCGGCGGAGAGGTAACGCTGCCTGACTTCCGCCGTGCCGACGGCGTGGGCGCTCTCGCGGCTCAGCAGCTCGACGATCGCTCGCGGGGTCCTTGCCGGAGCGAATAGCCCGACCCGTGTTGCCGCCTCGAAGCCCGGCAATCCTTCCGCTGCGGCGGTAGGCATGCCCGGAGCGAGCGGCGAGGGCCTTGCGCTGGCGATGGCAAGGCCCCGCAGCTTTCCCGACTTGATATGGGGCATGACCGTGCCGGCGTTGGCGAACATCAGCTGGACATGGCCGCCGATGAGATCGGTCATCTGCTGGCTGCCGCTCTTGTAGATGATGCGGACGATCTTCGCGCCGGTCATCGATCGGAACAATTCCGCGGCGAGATGATTGGGGGCGCCGTCGCCGCCCGACGCATAGTTCAGCGCGTCGGGCCGGGCCCGGGCGTACTCGATCAGCTCCTTCACCGAGCGCGCCGGCACCGAAGGGTTCACCACGATCAGGTTGGGGGCGCTGGAGAGTAGCGTGATGGGCGCGAAATCCCGCGCCACGTCGTATGGCGGCTTCTGGATGAGCGGGCCGACCCAGAACAGCGTGGCATGCGAGAGCAGCGTGTAGCCGTCGGGCTCGGCCTTCGACACGATGTCGCCCGGGATGACGCCGATGGTGCGGTTATCCACGATGAACTGCTGCTTCAGTGCGTCACCGAGCGCCGGCGCCACCACGCGTACCGACACGTCAGCGGCGCCCGCGACCCCGGAAGTCACGATGCGGACAGGCCGCTTTGGATAGGCCTGGGCGAACGCCGTGCTCGAAGCCATCAATAGCGCTCCCATCATTACGTAACGAAGTGCGGAGCGCTGTCGCGTGAAGCTGCTGGACGCCGTATCGGGCAACGTGGGTGCCATCCATTTGCTAGAATTTCGCGCATTCTAGCTGACATGCACCGGATCGAGAGGGCCCGTGATCGATTTCAAGATGATTTCCGCCGACCATCACATCGGCGAGCATCCGAACGCCTGGAAGCTCGTGCAGCGTGAATTCGGCGAGCGCGCGCCACGCGTGGTGGAAAACCCACCCGGCCTGGGCAAGGGCCTGTGGATCGTGGCCGATGGGATGAAGCCGATGCGGTCGGCGTATTTCGCCATGGGCTACCTGGTCGACAAGCACAAGCAGGGGTCCTCGATTTTCGAGGATGCGATGCGCTACAAGAAGGGCGTCAGGAAGTTCACCGAGGAGTTCCGCTACGAGGACTACCCCCAGACCTGGGAGTCTGCCGCCTATCTCGGGGCAATGGACGAGGACAATGTCGAGGCGGCGCTGGTCCTGTCGAGCTGGACCCGCATCAACTATGTGCACACGGATGCCAGGTTCCAGCGATCCATCTTCCGCTCCTATAACGAGTGGATCCTGGAATTCGCCAGCTACGCCCCGAAACGGCTGTTCCCGGCGCCGCTGATCTCGATCCTGGACATCGGTCTCGCGGTTGCCGACATGAAGGAATACGTCAGGCGGGGCTGCAAGTCGGTCCATATCCCGACCACCATCGACGATGACGCCTACTATCACGAGCGCTTCGAGCCGCTGTGGGCGACTGCTGCGGACCTGGGAATCCCGTTGACCGTTCATGCCGGCTCCACCCAGGGCGGGCGCCAGCACGGCTCGTGGGGCGACAGCAAGCGCGAGTATGATCCTCGCGCGTTTGTCATCCACAAGCATCCCAATCCTTCGTCCAGCTCCGAATGCGCGTGGCAGTTCGTGAGCAGCCTGATCTTCTCCGGCGTGTTCGACCGCTATCCGTCGCTGAAGGTGGCCTGCGTGGAGTTCCACGCAGGCGAAGCGCCGTCGGTCTACGCGAACATCGACTATCAGTACGCGCGCGAAGCGGCGGTCGACCCCGAAAAGACGATCAACAAGCGCTTCCCGAGCGAGTACCTGCGCGACAACGTGTTCTGGGGGTTCGAGGACGATCCGGTAGTGGTGCGCGCCGCCGGGATCTACGGCGAGGACAACCAGCTGTGGGGCAGCGATTTCCCCCATCACACCACTACCTACCCGCGCTCGTCCGCCCTGCTGGAAAAGCTGGGCGAGGGGGTTGATCCCGCCGTTCTACGCAAGGTTTGCCGCGAGAACGCGAACAAGCTCTACAGGTTTGTCTAGGATGGCTGCCGATCAGACGGAAAGCCGGCGCGCGCCGGCGGCTCCAAGGTCCGGCACGCTGGCCTCCGGCGACGTTACGCTGTCGTATCGCGTCTTCGGCACGCCGAGCGCCAGGGCGCCGATCCTGATCATGCACGGGTCCAACTACTATGATTCCGAGGACTGGGTCGGCGTGGCCGCCGCTCTCGCCGGCGACCGGGAGGTCGCGATTTTCGATCACCGCGGTTTCGGCCGGTCGACCTGGAGCGCGACCAAGGATTACTCGCTCGACGCCTACATGGCCGATATCGTGGCGCTCGTGGCCCATTTCGGCTGGAAGAAGCCGGTGATATTCGGCCACTCGATGTCCGGCCGGCTCGCGATCCTCTTCGCCGCCCGTTTTCCGGACAGCCTGTCGCGCCTCGTGATCGCCGACAGCGGATTGGAGAGAGGAAGTCCCGGGGTCTACCAGCTCTCGCTGGGCAACAAGCCGGTCGTATTCGAGAGCATCGAGGCGGCGATGCGACATTTCGGCGCGCTCGAAAACCCGCCGCGCATCGCGCACGACCGGGCGAGGGCGGAAAAGGCGCTACGCAAGGTCGACGGCGGTTACATGCTTCTGAAGGATCCCGATTACCGCAACGCCCAATCCCAGGCGCCGGGCGCCCCGCAACCACAGATGCGCGATATCGATTTCCTCGAGGAGCTGAAGCGGGTTCGTTGCCCGGCCATTATCATCCGTGGCCTGCGCTCGAGCCGGTTTCCACCCGACACGCTGAGGAGGCTGGAGTCCGGCTATCCCGGGATCGCCTGGGCGACGGTCGATTCGCAGCACGATATGGCTGCCCAGGCGCCGCAAGAGCTGGTGGCGGCGACCCGGAAGTTCATCGAGCAGGCGTAGCCGGGAAGCCCGGCTGCGTTTCAGCTGCGGAAGTCCACCCCGCGCCGGTCGAGCATCCGCAGCAGCGCCGGCCAGTCGCGGTACTCCTGGTTCCCGTGCGGCCGGTACACCTGCTGGCGCGTGCGCTCGACCACTGCGTCCGGGATCAGGGTGACCCCGGCGCGACCCACGGCAGCGAGCGCGTCGAGCTGGGTGCGGCACGACTGCTCGAGGTTGTACATCAGGATGAACGCCTCGCGCACCGTGCGCCCGAGCGTCAGCAGGCCGTGATTCCGCAGCACCATGCAGCGGCTCGACGGCCCCAGGTTGCGCGCGAGCCGCTCGCGCTCGTCCATGTCGAGCGCGATGCCCTCGTAGTCGTGATAAGTGACTTCGCCTACCAGGCGCGCGGAGTGCTGGGACAGCGGCAGCAGGCCCTCGGTGGAGGCCGCGACCGCGATGCCGGCGCGGGTATGCGTGTGCAGCACGCACCGGGCTTCGGGGCGCGCTTCGTGCACGCAGCCGTGTATGACGAAGCCGGCCTGGTTCACGCCGAAGCCGGTGACGTCGTCAAGGATATTGCCCTCGTGATCGATCTTGACCAGGTTGGAGGCGGTGACTTCATCGAACATCAGGCCGTAGGCGTTCAGCAGGAACTGGTTCTCGGTATCGGGAACGCGGGCCGAGAAGTGGGTGAGGATCATGTCGGTCCAGCCATATATCACAGCCAGCTGGTAGGCCGCGGCGAGATCGGTGCGGACTTTCCATTCCGCCTCGCTGACGCGGTCCTTGATCGGAATCTTCCGCTTCGCCTGCTTGCTGGACAGCCTGGTCACGGTCATGAAAACCTCGCTCTCGGTGTTGGACCGCCGGTGCGGTGAACCATAGCCCAAAACCGCGAGAGTGGCAAAACGCGGCTATCATCCCGGATTGCCATAGCCGGGAGGAGCTCGACCATGCTGAAAATCTGGGGCCGCAATACCTCGTCCAATGTGCAGAAGGTGATCTGGGCGCTGGGCGAGATGAAGGTGCCGTTTGACCGCCTGGACGTCGGCGGGGCGTTCGGCAAGACCAAGGAAGCGTCCTACCTGGCGATGAATCCCAACTCGCTGGTGCCGACGCTCGAGGAGGAGGACGGCTACACACTGTGGGAATCGAACTCCATCATCCGCTATCTTGCCGCCAAGCACGCCAGCCGCGCGCTGGAGCCCGCCGATCTCAAGACGCGGGCCAGCGCGCAGAAGTGGATGGACTGGCAGCTTTCCGTGATGGCGCCGGCGATTACGCCGGTGTTCTGGCAGCTGATCCGCACCCCGGCGGACAAGCGCGACGCGGGCGCGGTCGCCGCCGGCAAGGAGAAGACCGTCGCCGCGGCGAAGATCATGGATGCCCAGCTCGGCAGGACCGCGTATCTTGCCGGAGCCGAATTCTCCTACGGCGACATCCCGGTCGGCATCATGATCTATCGCTACGTGCAGCTCATACCCGAGCGGCCGGCGACGCCGAACCTGGACCGCTGGTACGCGGCCATCTCCTCACGCCCGGCATTCAAGGAGCAGGTGGCGTCGGTCCCGCTGTCATAGCTGTTTTTCGCTACTGGGCGGCGTGCTTGTAGAGCCACACGCCGCAGCTGCCCCGGTCGTTGCAGTGGGTGAACATCACCACCCCGTAGTTGCTGATCGGAGTGCCCAGAACCATGTTCTCCGAGGGCACCGGCGGCGGGCTCGCGACCAGACGCCAGGTGTCGGTCAGAACATTGTAGGCGTGAAGCTGCCGGGTGATCGGCGTGACGATGAGGTATTCGCCGCTGACCGGATCCACGGTGACGACCCCGTTCCAGGCGCTGCCGTTGTAGACACTGACCGGCATGTTCCGCAGCGGGGTCAACTGGCCGGAGCTGGAGAGCTTGAAAAAGGCGCCGCTCGCGCTCCCGAGGATCGTCACCCGGTGCACCGGGTTGTACTCGGCGAACATCCAGGTGCCGCCGAGCGAGAGGTCGGTGCCGAGCGTGGACCATTGCCGCGTCGTCTCGTTGAACAGGAACTGGCCGAATACGGTCGACCAGACCACCCCGTTAAGCTCGGGCACGTATTCGATCGCGTCGCAGCAACCCGGGTTGGTATTGGGCCCGTCGGGCAGCACACTCCAGGTTCCCGCATTGATGTCGTAGACCCGAATCTGGCGGCTTCCCCATGGATTGCGGTACAGCCGGCGGGCCTGGGGATTGATCGCGGTCTTGTCGTAGCCGTGGACGTCGTTCTTGCCCCACATGCTTCCTCCCGGGACCCATGGCGGCATGGGCAGGACGCTCCAGCTGTTCGTGTCCTCGGAGTAGCTCACGAACCGGTACCCGCTGTTGGGGTCGGTGGGCAGGTTACCGCCATGGTCGCCTCCCAGATAGAAGGTCCGGCGGGACACTGGATCCCATTTCATGGCGTCGCTGTAGCCGAAGATTGCGTTGCTCGCCCCGCCGGTGTTGGTGAGCGTGGGATTGATATTCTGTGTCACCAGGCTCGCCCACTGGCCGGGTTGAAGCGAAGCCGCGAGTTGAGCGAGCGGGCTGCTGCCCCCCGAGGGCGGCAGGGCCGGCGTAGTGGCGCTTGCGGCGGCCGAGGCCGCCGACACGTTGCCCGCGGCGTCGATCGCGCGCACCGTGTAGCTGTAGGTCGTGCTTGCGGTCAGGCCTGTGTGCGCAAAGCTCGTCGTAGCGCTGATGCCGATCTGGGCGCCATCGCGGAATACGCGGTAGCCCGTCACGGCGACGTTGTCGGTCGACGCCTGCCACGCGAGATTGATCTGCGAAGTGGACGCGGCGCTTGCCGTCAGGTTGGCGGGCGCCGTGGGCGCCTGCATGTCTGCCGGGGCCGGTGCTGGCGCTGGCGCCGGCGTGGTGGCAACCGCAACGGCCGAGGGCTGCGAGACGTTGCCCGCGGCGTCTACCGCGCGCACCGTGTAGCTTTGCGTAGTGTTTGCAGCCAGCCCGGCATGGGCAAAGCTCGTCGTCGCGCTGGTGCCGACCTGATCGGCGCCCTGGAACACGCGGTAGCCCGTCACGCCGACGTTGTCGATCGCTGCCTGCCATGAGAGGTTGATCTGCGATGGGGAAACGGCGCTCGCAGCGAGGCCCGACGGAGCGGTTGGCGCCTGCGTGTCCGCAGACGAAGGCGGAGGCGTATAGCCCGGCTTGGGCGCCGTAGTGGCGGCTACCATCGCCGACGGCGGGGAGACATTGCCCGCGGCATCGACCGCGCGCACTGTGTAGCGATAGGTGGTATTCGCCGCCAGGCCCCAGTGCGTCATGTTCGTGGTCGAGCTCGCCCCGATCTGGGCGTCATCGCGATACACGCGATAGAGCGTCACGCCGACGTTATCGGTTGCCGCCTGCCACGAGAGATTGATCTGCGCATCGGAGACGACGCTCGCCGTGAGACCGGTAGGTGCCGTCGGAGCCTGCGTGTCGGGCACCGGCAGCGGCGAGGGGGCCGGGGGCGTGTCGGGCACCGGCGTATTCATGTCCGCCTTGATCTCCGCCTGGGTGAGCGCCCGGTTGTAGATGCGCAAGTCGTCGAGCAGCCCGTCGAAGAACCTCTGGCAGCAGTCGCCCAGCGGCGGCTTCGCCGTTGTTCCCAGAGTGAGCGGCGCATTATTGTCGAAATTGCCGTTGCTCCCCGCGCTGGAAGTGACGTTCGTCCCGTTCACGTAGAGCGCTACTCCGCTCGCGCTCTGCACCGCAGCGAGGTGCTGCCAACGGTCGCTGGCGACGGCGAACACGCTGAAACGCTCCGTGCCGTTGCCTTCCAGCACCAGGCGTCCCGATGGAGTGACGGTCAATCGCCAGCCATTGCCGGTGGCGCCCTGCTTGCCGAACAGGATGCCCTTGCCGCGGTCGCGCACGTAGACCCAGGCGCTCACCGTGAACTCGCCGCCGTTTCCGAAGCTGAGATCGGCGGCATGATCGGCGCGCACCTGCGCGTTCAGGCCGTCGAATGAAATCGCGCCGCCATGCTTACCGCCGGCCCAGGCGCTGCCACCGGCAAGGGTGCCGTCGTGGGCGTTGCCCGAGCGGTCGCGCAGGACGAAGCCGCTGGCCTCGTCGAAGTTGTATGCCACGATCGGGCCGGTGCGCTGCGCTGCCGGCGCGCCGGCGGGCGTGGTCGCGCTTACTGCCGGGGATAATGCGGAGAAATTGTTCGCCGCGTCGAAAGCGCGCACCGCGTAGGTATAGGTCGTGCCGGCGGCGAGCTGCGTGCTGGAGAAGGTCGTGCCCGTGGTTCCGGCAAGGAAAGTCCCGTTGCGGTGCACCTCGTAGCCCGCCACGCCCACGTTGTCCGTGGAGGCCTGCCAGGCAAGATCGATCTGCGACGAGGATGCTGCCGTCGCCGCCAGACCCGACGGCACGCTCGGAGCGCTCGTATCGGCCGCGGGCGCGGGCGTGGTCGCGCTCGCGGGGGCGGAGGGTGACGACACGTTGCCTGCCGCGTCGAACGCGGTCACGGCATAGCTGTAGGTCGCGCCGGGCGCGAGCCCGGAATTGATGAAAGTGGTCGAGGTGCTGGTCCCGATTTGCGTACCGCCGCGCAGAATACGGTAGCCGGCCACGGCGACGTTGTCGGTCGAGGCGTTCCAGGCGAGGCTGATCTGTCCGGCCGCGGCGGTCGCGCGCAACCCGGTCGGCGGTGATGGCGCCACGTTGTCGGTCGACGGCGTGGGATCGGCGATGCGAGCGCGGGAGATGATGAGCTCGTCGTACCACGTGTACGCGGTCGGATAGCTGACCGAGGGATCCTTGCCCGTGTTGTAAGGCAGCAGCCAGATCTTTCCGAATTTCTGGTTCGAGAGAGGATCGCCCGCGCTGAGGTTGTAGGGGCCGAAATCCATGACCAGCTCGGAGGGCTGATTTTCGCGGGCGACCCACAGCGTGACGTAGCTGTTGACGAACTCGTCGCCGACGCGCGGACCGGTGCGGATACGCACCTGGAAAGTCATCCATTCGTCGGGAAAGTAGCCGAAGCAGTTGCCGGTCGGCGGGAATTGCGTGCCGGTGAGAACTTGACCGTAGAGGCAATAGGGCGCGGGGCGTGCGTTCTGGAAGGTGATGTCGATGCCGTTATTCCGCTCGAAGGGGTCATACGCCCCGTGTGAGGCCGATCCGGTGCACGAGTTGTACATCTGGGGGAGGCCGCGGTGATAGATGTTCTGGACGACCGTCTCCAGCGCGGTGCACGAGGAATAGGGCGCGCCGCCGGGCGCATCGCCAGTGCCGATGATCACCTGCTTCCAGCCGCCTCCGCCGGCATAGGCGCCCGCCAGAAATTCCCGGCTGAAGCGCTGGCGCCACTGGATGTAGAACTCCGCGTTCTCGCCGAACAGGACCGATCGGTCGACGGAAAAGTTCGTGTAGTAGCTGCCCGACGAATTGGCGGCTGAATTCGACGGGATCGTGAACTTCAGGGCGCTCACGCCGGATGCCTTTACGCTCGCATCGAGCGTCGGTGTTGCCGTGCCGGACATGATGCCGGAATTGTCGGGCCAGGTGCCGCTGATATCGGCCGGCGCATCGAAGCCCATGCACTTGACGACGGCCGGGTTTGCGCAGCGGGTGGCGAAATCGTCCGCGTGAGCCGCATTCCCTGCCAGGGCTGCGGCGAGCGCAGCAGCCAACCACGAAGCAACCTCGACGCAGCGTCGACCGATAAACATTGGTCCCCCCCGGGATCACTAAGGCGCCGAAGGTTACGTTGTTGCTCCCGGCTGCGCGAGGAATTTATTCGCATCACGAACGCGTCGACTGTCGTGCATCAGAGACAAATCGCGCAACCGATACGTTATCGTGAATTTGACCGCAATGAAGCGTGATGTCGCGCACGCTGTGGCGATCGCTTACACTGCGAGTCGATGCCGACTGGGCCCGTGTCCGACGAAACATTCATGCAGGAAGCGCTCGATCTCGCGCGGCTCGCAGCCGCGGCGGGAGAAGTACCGGTGGGCGCGGTGGTGGTGAAGGACCGGACCATCATCGGACGCGGCTACAACCGCCCGGTGGGCAGCCGCGACCCCTTTCCAGCACATTGGGATCCTAAGCTTAGAATTCCACGTGGACAAGTTGTCGCG
>JADMIO011032780.1_pt1 | contig 28634 bp, 20 predicted proteins | sample 8958161 | NCBI WGS metagenome assembly JADMIO01 (sample SAMN16585339, study PRJNA669376) | soil metagenome | isolation source: Crop rotation soil | place: USA: Cullars Rotation, Alabama | collected 2011 | reverse complement strand
GGTAACAAATGACGATCAATCGCGGTCCATGGAAGATATAGTAGGCAATAAATACGAAGCCAAGGAATTAGAATTATCACCTGAATTAGGTGCAATTGCAACCAGTGACTTGCCTGATAACTCATTTGCTTCTGGTCCATGGAAAGTATTGATGAGTGCCACGTTGAACAGACCATTTTATTATAATTCAGACACAAAAACGGGCCAGTTTTCTGTTCCTAATGGCTTTGATGGTAATATGAAAGAGTTGAACACCTCGAGTTCGTCAGCTAAAGCTGCAAGTAACATTTATACAGAATCATCACCTGGAAATCACAGCAGTTGCGACTTATTGACGCAACTATCCATTAGCTCGGAAATCCCGACATTTCAAAATAATCATTGCAATATGACTGATTATAGTCCTGATCACAAACAGTTCCGAACTGATGACGGATTGAGAAACAACCTTGATTTGTTGTCACAGGAACATGCGATGAATGTGCCATTAAGATTGTCTCCATCTCAAGAATACGTCACAATAGACAATGATGTCAAGATTATCGATGAAAAAATTGTTAGTATCGATAGATCTCCATCAAAGGCTGATGGAGACTCGTCGTGGATCTGCGAATTGTGTACGTTTAAAAACCTTACCCAGTCAAAATCTTGTGAGATGTGTTACTCAACTAATATCATGTACTTGCAAACTCTCAGCAGTCAAGTATCTCCAAGTCAATCACAGTCGAAGACGCGTACTCAATCTCAACTGTCATTTTTTCAATCTCAGTCTTCGTTGGCACAGAGGAAGACTCCTACAAAGCGATCGACTCAAATGACATTAGATAATTCAGGAGAATCCAAGAAGAGTAGAAAGACGTGAGATTTCATCTCCGATCACCTCTACCATAGTACTATTATTCGAAAATTGGTGTAAATTAATTAATAAACCAAAGCATCAATTTTTTATCATCATAGAATTTCAGTTTTAAGTCTCTGCGCTTTCATTATTTTTCGAATCTTTCTGGCTATTTGAATTTGATTTGTCTGTGTGTCTAACTATGCCTTCTAAGTCATCGTTTGGACTAGATACAATACTGGAATTTTTTGTTGAAGTGCTGGCATTATTATTCTTCAAATATGGTGGCAAGCCACTTGAAACAAATGCAAATGGACGCTTAAAGAATTCGGTGAAAGTTGTTTTCGCAACTACTCGTCCTTGAATCAAGCCTATAGGGACTGGACCGTATTGCCTTGAGTCTGTAGAATTGCTCGGATTGTCTCCAGCAAGCCAAACGTGTCCACGTGGAACGATAACGACTTCTTGTAGGTCAAAGAAACTATTTGATCTGTTTGTTGGTATTATGTCTCCCTCTATCCCTGTTATCCGTTTACAAACAGCTCTATGAGGATCATTCGGGCTGACGCTTATGACCACATCTCCTCTCTTGTAGTCCTTTCTGAATATAATGTATGAGATATGATCTATAAATACGATGTCTCCTCTCTCGCTAATGGTCGGAAGCATGGAGGGTCCTACACAGATTGAAAAAGAATAGCCGTAAGTCATCCCTAAATTAACCACAGCAAAAGTTTTCACCAAATCTCCAAAAAATGAACCAAACTCCCTCAATTTAGGGGGCAGATTGCGAAATCTCATGATATTTGTCTTAGTATAGGAAAATATTGATAAAATACAAAAAAAAGATGATGATAGGTTAATATGTGCCATTATTGTACTTTACACCATACCATGGCATAGAATGGTTTATTTCAAATGAAAATACAAAATGAAAGAATTTACTTTGCATTTATTGGTAGTTGCAGTAATATTCAACACTTAATTACAAGAAACTATTCATTTTATTTCGTGATTAAAATAAGCTTTAATTAGACCATAGTTAACCGTTACGAGGAATAAACAATAATCGATCAATAAATCATATTATTCATGTGAAAGCATATCATAGAGGAAGTAGATATATAGTCAATACAATTTTTTATGAGGTAGAAGTCATATTCTTTTCAAATTCTTGAAATAACGACTCTTAGAGAGTGATTTTGCATAAAAAATTTTATTATATTATTGAATATGAATGAGGATCTGGATAGTTTAATTGAGAACGAATTGCTTGATATTGACGATTGTGACTTCTTTAATGATGGTTTTGAGTATGGAGATGATCTTTTATCGATTAAATTATCATTATTAGAGCATTCCAAACATGCACATGTAGTCGAATCTGTGAGCGAAAACAATCTCCAATTTGATTCTGATAATCTGTTAGAACATATATTTCAAAACGAAATTGGAGAAATAAATGCATTTTCGTACTCTGTTATCAGAAGTGATACATATACTGCACCTTCTATCATTGGCTGTAGAATTATAGATGATGTTATTTTGAAGCAAATTCCAACCCGAATATTATATAAGACACATCTTGAATATCCAGATGCAGCAATAATTGAAAATATTATAAATGAAATTGTTTCGTGTTTGGAAAGTGATCCATTTATTGAGCCTTATCAGCAGATACTTATTCCAAGAAAAGATATAAGCGATTCTACGGATGATTCTAAAATGACAATTATTCCAAGATTATATGAAGAAGATGATAATGAATTAAATAATACTGCGTTTAATGGCGTAGATGAATCTTTATTGTCGTTTTCTATACTTGGAACTTTTGATCAAGTTTATAGTGTTAATGAGGCGAATATCAATGTCAGCGCAAGTTTAGATATAGAAAACACAATGCACTTTGAATTAAATACTTTAAATGTTGAGGAAAATATTGTAGTCAATCATATTGATAATGAGAGTGTTGACAAGGGTTTCAATCATGGTGTGTTATTAGATTCAAATGCTTGTTCAATAATCATACCAGCAGATGAGTTGATATCTCAACGAGTATTGGTTATGCAACAGCGAATAGAGAAACTCAGAACGGAAAATAAAGCGGTTTGTTGAAACATTTTTGAATTTTTTGCGTTATCGAATTGAATTTTGTTGCTTAGATAAGGATTCAGCGTTGGTATCGAAGACAAAAAATTGCAAGACAATTTCGTCTTAGAAGACTTAAAATCAAAACCTCTGCCGCGATTACAATTCAATGCTTCCATAAACGGTTTCGTATAAGGATTTCTATTGCTCGAAGAAAGATCCGCAAGCAAAATACTGTAAGTAACTTGATATTGTTTCGAGTCATATATCTGACTTATTATTATCTTTTCTGAAGGTATTAATTCAATCACAATACCGTCGATATATGTGCCGAAATAGATATCAAGTTCTACTATTCCAAGAAAAACAGCGATTGGAAAATTTGCGAATGCTTGAACAACAGCGAAAATTGCAGGTTCTAGAAAGACAACAAATAAACAATGAGTTGCGCTTGATGGAATTTGAAGAAGGAGAATCAATTGCATTCAATGTTGAAGATAACGCTGAGAAAGATGAAACTTTGTCTGCTAGCTTTCCAAATATTGCAACTGCTGAAATAGTGTCCACATATGAACGCAAACTATTGAGCAAAGAGGAAATATTGAATATTATTGAGTCATTAAAGGTAACATGGCAGAATACAATCACAATGTCAATGAAAATAATGAAACCTGTGATTAAGTCAGTGATAGATACAAAATGTGTCAAGCCTGATGCACCATTAACACACATGGAATTATCCTTGAAAAATTGGCAACAAAATTGCAAATTTGAAAACATAAATAAAGTTACTGATGTGAAAAATAGTAATATACAAATCAACAGCTCTATCGTTATACCTTTGGCCGATAAAGAATTGATTCAAGATCTAGGTTTGAATGTTGATGATTCACTAGCAATATATACATTAGAACTAACAGTCGAAAGTCTTAATTCTTTAACATTTTTGCAAAGGTTCAGAAATTTAGCAAAACTCAATATAAACGTCAACAAAGTGAAGTCATTGCAGGGCATCGAAACTTTAATAAATTTGACGCATTTGTCGATATCAGACAACAAGTTGGAATCATTGGCTGGGCTTGAACAACTTCGTATGTTGAAGAGTTTATCTATTGATAGAAATCGCATTCAAGACCTATCGCCACTTTCATCATTACAATTAGTTACGCTCTCTGCGGTCTCTAATTTAATCGAATCAATTCCAAGTGGTCTGAAATTATTATCATTACAAACTTTAAATCTTGAGCACAATAAGCTTGTCGAAATCACACAGCTTTCGTTCAGTAATATGCCATTATTAACATTTCTATCGTTAGAACACAATCTATTGGAAACAATAAGCGCAACTGCTTTCGATGGATCTAACTGTCCACTGCTACAAACAATTATATTTAGTCATAATAATTTGACTAATCTACCTATTATTAGTCAGCCATTACTCCGAAACTTGTGGATAACTGGCAATAAAATAACTAACTTTTCAGCTTGGGTTAGGACAGATATTTCTCCAATATTTATGCCGATGTTGGAAAAATTATATCTGCAAGACAATAGTGTAAATACCATTTGTGAAAATGTATTTGACATGATACCAAATCTCATTGAAATGAATTTGTCATTTAACAGAATTTCAAACAGCTCGCAACTAACGGGGCTTCGCCAGTGTTCATCACTAAAGTCAATATATCTTCATGATAATCCTTTTTCAAGCGCTAGAACAATTATGCATCACATTTATAATAGAGAAATGGATTGGAAACTTATTGTGTTGAGTCTATGTCCTTCTTTGAGAATAATTTCAGATTGTGATGTTGATATAAACATGCGTAAATCATTTGATGAATGCAAAATAAGTGTTTCACGAACTCATGTAGATTATTGTAGTATGAGATATTGCTCATATATGAAACAGATTAAAACATATAAGATTTCAAGAAGTCCACATCCGGAATTTAACTCTTTGTTTTTGCACTTTGTTGATGATTTAATCTCAAAACAGAATATTTTTAAATCAGAAGAAATGATTGATAAAAGGCAGTCAAAATCATCATCAAGCAACAATTCCAAAGCATTAAATACTAAACAACAAAATTTAGATTTGATATTATTGGAAAAAATAAATGACGAATTTTGGGAAAATGAGTATATTGATTTGCTAATACAACAAATACAACTGATAAAATCATTTAATCATTTATCATACATTCCAATCTCCAATAACGAAAAACAATATATTTTAAAAAAGAATTCGTGGCTTGTTGGAAATGTAGACCAGCTACTAGAAAAATATAAATCATTATTTATAAAGCTAGTTGATCAGAAGCTAATCAACTCCTGCAAACGAATACAGAGTTTATGGAGGGGATATAAAATTCGAAAACGTATCAAAGCTGCTATATTATCTATAAAATATGTAGATAAGAGCTTGGACGAATTGTTTCAAGAAAATGATATGTCGATGTTGGACGATATATCGATATTAACTTCTGCTGATGTTGATTTTGACTTTACTCCATCGTTTGGAAAACATTCAAATAGTTCGTCAGCCTTAGTGTATGGAGATCATCGTAGACCATCCAAAACTACTCCTACAAATGCAGTGAAAGCTATTTCAGGCTGGAATTCGAATGATGCTTCAAGACCTTCGACATCGCATTCTAATGCAACTTCAATGAGCGCTATTTCCAGTGTCTCGACACATGGACAACAGAGAACGTTGGATTATGACAATGTTGACGAAGTATCATTCATAAATATTCACTCAAATTTGCAGTCCTCACTTCATGCTGCTGAGAATAGGAGACCGAAGGAAATATATGTATCCAAGGATCCAAACAAGTAAGCTGTTGCACATTCATAATCATTCCCATATTCCATAATTTATATGTTTCTCAGGCCGCAGATAAGTACTATTAACCACGGAAAAGAACGAAATCATAAGCATTTGAAAAATACCATCAATAAAGGCACTGCCCATGCCGAGGCATATGGTAGCTTCGGTGGTCGACCAAAGCCTGCACGAACTATCCGAAATCACGGCAACAGAAAAATCCCAGCATGGGCAATGAGCGAAGATGAAAACAAAGATTAATAATTCATTTGATAAATGTAAGCAGCTAAATAATTAATTCTTTCCTCGACATTTATGTTCATGGATTTTACATTTTAATGACGAATGTCAATTTTACACATATCTTTTTTGCAAAGAAAACTATCAGGTAAGGAATATAAGCATCTATCAATAATATTATTAATTTATTACTCATGTATTTGTGTTTTGAAGAACGTCAAATGTCAGTATATCATCTTGATTAACCTTAATTATATGTAGAAGGAGTATAATTTGCCTTATTTTGTGGTTTTATTGATTATTTTTGTATTTTTCAGTGATGTGTGGTATTGCTGTAACAATTTCGAAGAATCATGGTAATGGATCTGAATTTGATTATCAAATTCTTAAGTTACTTCAAAATAGAGGTCCAGATGCAACAAATAGTGTTCAGAGGTCAATGATGGCTTCTGCTGAGACATCATTATCATTGAACTTTATTGCAGCAGTGCTTCACATTCAAGGCGATATCATAGGCTCTCAACCCATAGTTTATGATGATTGTATATTATGCTGGAATGGTGAAGTATTTGGCGGTTTGGAAATAAATCATAGGGAATGTGATACTGTACAAGTGATGAGACTGCTATGTGATTGTGTTTTGGATTCTACAGATATTGACAACAAAATTGTCAATTCACTTAGTAGAATATGGGGACCTTATGCATTTATATTCTACGACGTCAAAAATAAAAACGTTTTTTATGGAAGAGATCCATTCGGTCGTAGGAGTTTGCTGACAGAATTCGAACCTGACAATATTATGATTTCATCAGTTTCTTCGAGTAATAATGCATATTTAACGAATAACTTGGGAGAAGAGGATGAAGAAATGGATTCAATGCAATCGACAGATTGGATAGAAGTTGATACCAATGGCATTTATAAAATTTCACTGCAATCTGACTCATTTGAAACAACATTGATACCTTGGCCAAATCATCGTATAAAACTTGCAAGGCCGTTATCTAATGGATCTATCATTAAAAATTGTGATAGAAATCTACTAGCTGATACATTTTTAGAAAAGATATGCTCTGCTATGTCGAGGCGATTGAATTCTATGCATAATCTATTCGATTTTGATTCGGATATGTGTCAATGCAATGTTGGAGTTTTATTCAGTGGAGGTATTGATTCTGTGTTGCTTGCTGCAGTACTGGGTATGTGTTGTCAAAAATATATGCGAGAAATTTCTTGTGATAAAAGAATATCCATTAATTTAATGAATGTAAGTTTCTACGATGATGAGAATGTAACAATCAATTCGATCGAAAAGTCGCCATCGCCTGATAGACTAGCCTCTATAATAGCGACTTTGGAACTCAAGCAATTATTTACTGATATTAATTGGAATTTGGTTCATGTAGATATTGGGTCGACAGAAAGGCGATCGCAAGAATCTCATATTAAAAAATTAATTTATCCATGCAAAACACACATGGATCTTAACATTGGAACAGCATTTTGGTTTGTAAGTCGAGGATTAGGGTATACTCGCGATTATGGTGATGCAGAATGTAATAAATTATTGGATATAACTTATGAAGGAACTTCACGGCCATTGCTTCGAGTTGGTGAGTTAGGAGCAGCAAGTAGTGTAGGTGTAAAGAAACGAAACAAAGAAGAAAAAACAGAAAAAATAAGATGTGACAGACATAATTCGCATGACTGTAAATTTTGGTCTAAGAGTGAATGTTTGTATAAATTATGCAAACGATGTTGTTTGGAGAAGCAGGCGTCATCAAACGAGAAGGCTTTATGTAAAGCGCATAAGCGAAAGCAAATGGAAGAAATCAGCAGTGGCGCGAGCATAATAGACAATTTTGATGAAACATCTGAATCAATTGTAACTCAAAACTTTGCAAGTCAATGTAAATGTTATATTGTGGGAATTGGAGCTGATGAGCAATTAGCGGGTTACGGTCGTCACAGGACAACTTTTCAGAGATTAGGGATTGGAGCTTTGGAAGCTGAACTTAACATGGATATGCAAAGGTTGTGGAAAAGAAATCTTGGCAGAGATGATCGTTGCATATCAGACAATGGAGTGGAATCTTGGTATCCTTTCCTTGATGAAGAAGTTGTTGGTTTCTTGCAAAATCTACATATAAATGAGGTATTTGTTATAAATAATGACGTTTTATTGAATATAATATCCTTATAATCAGATATGCGATTTGTCCGATGGCCAAGGAACTGGAGATAAGCGTATTCTTCGAGACGCTGCTGCTAAAGTTGGTTTCAGCAGCAATTGTTTCCAGTTAGTAAAGCGTGCAATTCAATTTGGCACTAGAATAGCAAAACAAACAAACAAGCAATATCATGGAAGTCATAGGAAAGGGAAAGGCACTTCTTTAATTTGATATTTTGAATGTTCATTCAATTATAAAGTGTTAATTATTTTTCCTGTGATTTTGGAAAGGTCGTCTCTTTACAACACCTTATCACTGCATTTTCTATTTATTCAAGTAGAATACCACATTCAGAGCAATATTTATGACCCCAAGAATTACAACACATATTTTTGTGCTGACTGTACCAGGTATATGGGTGCTTTATTCCTGTAATAGTTTACATTGCATCGTAAATTGTATCAACATCGAAATTTACAGGGTACAATATTGCTTGAGGAAAGAAATCTTCCAGTGATAACAATCGCTGCAGAATTCCCTGAAATTTCGATAATTAGCTGATATTATATATTGAAATATTTCACTTAATTTTGTCTTCGTTCATATCACGGAAGAACGCACTGGCTCTCGTCCGCTCGCCAAAGTTAAATTCCGTCGAGCCAGGTCAGTAGTACGGTGGGTGACCACGTGCGAAGCCCTGGTAATGAAGGCCAACATTTTGCTTTTCCAACTGATTTTTTTTTTTGCCATTCAATTGTAGAAGCCATCAGTATTCTTTAAATTATGATTCAGGATAATATTTTCAAAAGCAAAGCATGTAGAAAAGCCTTCAGCAAGCTTTTCGACACCTGTGTGGAATTTTGTTTTCGACCAGGAATTATTTATTATTATGAAAACTAATTTGTTAATGATTTGTGATAAATCGTGCAAACGTACCTTGGTGTTTGCTGGAAAACTATTTGTATAGTAATTAAAAAGTAACATGAATTTATATTTTACACCACTTCTGCTTGGTCTTGATATAAATCACAATGTTTGCTCCAGTTTCTGAATCGGAAAAGATATTTATTGAAGATAGTTGTTGTTTAGGTGTGAGAGAAGATGGGAGAGGTGCGTAATGTTCATTTTAATTTTTTTATTCATTAATATAGAATGTTTTTGACAGCAAACAATAACCTGAGACATCTGTACATCGAAAACAATGTACTACCACATTCTTATGGTTCTTCCAGAGTAAAAGTATCAGATGCAATTGATGTTCTCTGCTCTGTTAAGGTGTAACAACTATATATAAAGTATAGCACTTAACTTGATCTTTTCGACTGACACAATGATTATGCAGGCTGATATTAGAGATACCGCATCAAGCAAATATTTCGGAGGTGTTTTAGAGGTTACTACTAGCATATCTCCAGTGTGTAATATCACCATAGATGATCGAAAACTTACTGCAAAAGCCAATCAAATCAGTCAAATATTAGAAAAGTATGGACGTTGATTGTTTTCATTTTCTTTCGTTGATAAATATTTTTGTATAGAATATATCAAAGTTCAGATTGTTTAGATTTGGATAAATTGTGTATTGTTTCAGGGAAAAGCTCATGGATAATATTTGTTGATTTGCTGGTCAGTTACCTGTCATCCAAACTACAAAAGATTCTTGATTTTATTGATAGAATTGATTTATAATTAATTGTAGATTATACAATGCGATGGAGACCCTGTGGATGCTTGTTCGTTGGCTGTGTATACAGCTTTGTCTTGTACTCGATTGCCTAAGGTTGAAAAGATTATAGGACAATCAGGGAAAGATGAAGACTATCAGATATCTGGAGACATATCAGACTCAATACCATTGCCTATTTTAAGTATGCCTATTATCATTACAATATCAAAAATAGGAGATTCATTGGTGTTAGATTGCACTGGTAAAGAAATTTCTTGTATCTCGTCATTGGCTGTAATCGCTGTGGATAGTCAAGGAAGGATACATGGGATTAGCAAAGTAGGAGGAGGTTCATTGTCAGCACACGTAGTTAAGACTTGTCTTGCGGTAATCTTCTTTTTTGTTTTAGTTATAATGTTTGAAAATTATGAGGTTTGTATATAGTTGGCTATATCTGCCGGAAGAGAGAGACTTGAAGCTGTTCAGAAATTCTTTTCTTCATCAAATCCTAGATTACAACAAGACTTGTTATATCCTGAAATACCAGCATCCAGATTGGGTTTTTTGGCATAATTATAATTACGATTTAATTCAAGCCTAGTCTATTTGCATTACTCATTGATTCAAAATGTATCATATTTAAAGTAACGATTCTCAGATATTAGAACTGCCTCAGAGTGATGTTAGAGTGATTGCGATGAGGAGGGATCACGAGTATATTTTAGACATAATTTGAAGTTATTTGGGAATTTGTACCTGTGTATGGCTTACTTTCCCCTGTCAATGAGTAGCAAAACTACAAGTTTTGCTACTCATTGACAGGGGAAAGGTTCCAAAATAATCTTGTATTTTTATTTGTGTACCTGTATCATGCATTTCCAAAGGATCAATCCATTCAGACCAGGGACTTTTCATCTATCATCACAAAATATTTCACTGGCATAATTTTATGATGATGATGATAGGTTTAATGATTTTATGACTTATTGTTGAATCAATTTCGTTGTTTATTCTCCATTCCTTTATCCTTTTAATAATAGTTGGCAAGTTTGACTACTGTTCTTGTTACAAATAACATTAATGACAGAATGCCCATTAAAATTCGAGCAAAGACTCTGTCAATTGGGTGAATTGGAAGTGTACGCGTATGAAAATTGTCGATTTTTAAAATACTTGCAAATATCTCCTGATGGAAGTCAAATTTTGAGCGTTGATGATGATTCTACAGTATTCACATTCGACATTAGCCAATCTGCAATAAAATCGCATTCGTATTATGAAAATGAATTACATTGTGATGAAAATAATGGCAGCAATAGCGCTTTGACAGAATTATGCAAAAAGTCGGCTGTGCAGACTGGTGATACGATATTTGATGCAAAATGGTATCCGCACATGACACATGACAATCCTTCAACAAACTGTTATGCAACATCATGTCGAGATCATCCTATTCATTTGTGGGACACCAGTTCATGTCAGATTCGAGCATCTTATTCAGGGTTTGATCAGTATGATGAATTAGATTCCGCTTGCAGTTTTGTGTTTAATTTAACCGGTGATAAAATATATTCAGGAACAAATCGAGTTATTAGGTATGTATACATTATGCATAATAATCAATGTATGATGATTTTCACTTGTTGTATGATGTCAATATTAACTAAATCAATTATATTGTGCAGGATTTTTGATTTATCATATCCTGGTCGCAACTATACCGAACTTCAATTATGCAAAACAAAGCATGATTATTTGGGTCAAAAGGGAATAATATCTTGCATGGCATTCAATCCTGATTATAGCAAAACATATGCTGTAGGGTCTTATGCAAATAATGTTGGTATGTATGTTGAAGATATGAATGAGTGTGCATTAGAATTACGTGATCTTAATATTGGTGGTGTATCTTGTGTCAAATGGTCGCCATGTGGTCGTATGATATGGATTGGAGGAAGAAACTGTGATGCAATAAGTTGCTGGGATGTACGCAAAACGCAGAAAGAATTAGGTCGTGTCAGCCGACAACTTTGCACCAATCAAAAAATGTCATTTGACATCGATCCATGGGGAAAATATCTTGCTACGGGAACACAAAATGGTCATATTTTGACTTATGATACATCTGAATTTAAATTAATTCAAGATTATAATGAAGAGAATATATATATAAAATCAAGTGAATTGAAATCATCGCTAAAACGCAAACGAGATGATGATAATAGTCAAAGTTATTTTAATGACGATGAACGACATGATGACTGCAAATTATCATTGGATTGCACAAATTCTATATCATTTCATCCATATAGCTCAATTTTAGTGTCAGCCACGGGACAAAGACACTTTGATTTTAACAATAATCCATTTCCAATATCTGATGACGATGATGATTCGGATGCAGAAACGAAAGATGCATGCATAAAATCTCATTTAAAAAGAAAGTTCTCGAGTGGAATTCAGCTGTGGAAAATTGATGCAGACAAATTAAGAAGAAATGAGCTGTAAATATCTTTTGTTCCCAATAAAGAATGGACATGCAATGTAATTCAGTGCAAATTATATATCATAGAATACATCGTAACAACAAATCGCATTGGATATCCCCAAATATAAATCAATTTATATATTTGATACCAACAATTTGAACTCTCAATGTGACAAATTGTCAACTGTTCAGATGACAAATACGGTATACAATATTATTGTTGCATATATGATGAATGTTGATGCCAGCAAAGATGATGCAAGTATCGAGAATGCGAGTGATCTAGATGATATTTTCATCTTATTTTGAGACCATGTAATAACTTTATCGGCATACGGTGCCAATACTAAAGACAAACTAATTCGAAATGCTTTTGTAACTTGTGATCCTGCCCATACCAATACTAGTAATTTGACAACTTGCAAGGACGTAGATGCAACCCTATCGCGCAGAGATAATGCAATAAGATTCTTCTGGATAATAGCTCTCGTGTTATACCATGCAATTATCATTGCCACACTATAATAACTAAAGTTCATAAAGCCATATGCAAGAAGACCTGATTGACCATATATTCCTAATTTATGCTTCAATGAGAGCTGATTACTAGGATTTTCAATAGTTGCAGGGGTCGATTTTATACTTATGTCGTCTATAATGCGATAAATACTTGACAAATTTTTATTATTGCAATGTTTACGATTACTCAATAAATGTTTTATACTTGACTGAGATTGATAAAATCCATAGGAAATATTGAAAAATAAAACTATGCAGCTTAAAATGAAGATGATTTTAATCATTTAATAGAATTTATTATCATTATTATGTTTGCTTGTACTAACTGATACTACACACACCATCGAGTATAATTTGTCTGCATACAGTGGCTATATCTGTGCAGCTTTATAGTATATAAATAAATATATATATATTATGCAAGCTATTCATTCAATTCATCAGCAATACTGTTTTTACTTATAAAAAATATAAGTAACTATCATTAGATATTCAATAGATTGCAAATTTGTTTCAGTATTTTTCAATTATTATTTTATTATTACAATTAAGATTACGCGAATTGTTGATGGAGCGCAAGAGAGAACGTAAAAACGAAGAAGAAGAAGAAAATCCTACCGATCCTGTGACAGAACCTCCAATGAAAAGCCTTGCTGTGAGAATCCCACATGTTCGAGACATCATTGAACCAAAACCATTATCAGATGACGGAAAATACTGTAAAATTATTACTTGGAATGTTGCTGGTTTGCGGGGTACTCTAAAGAACAGTCCTAATATTTTGCTCAATCTCGCTACCAAACATAATGCTGATATTATATGTTTGCAAGAAACCAAATTGCAATCCAATCATGTCCATGAGTTTGCAGACATTCTTCCAAATTATCATAGTTATTGGACTTGCTCAGAGGCAAAGAAAGGTTATTCTGGAAACGCTATATTTGTGAAGAAATCTATACCTATCGAAGCTTCAACTGATACGATAAAAGGAGTTTCGACAGTCTATTCGCAGCCAAAGAAATCAAAGCAAATGACTTTAGCGTCATGGACAAAGCCAATGACCACAGCTGATCAGACGTCATCCAACACAGCAATCGATAAAAATGAGCATTTATCTATATCAAATATAAAATATGAGTTGGATGATGCAAGATTTTGTGGAGAAGGTCGAACGATTACCATCGATTTTGGAATGTTTACTATAGTTGCATGTTATGTCCCAAATTCTGGCGAAAATCTGAAACGTTTGGATTATCGTATCAATGAATGGGATCCTTACATGCGTGATTACTTATGCAAATTGCGAGAATCAAAACCTGTTATATTTATCGGAGACTTAAACGTTGGACATTTAGATTTGGATATTCATAACCCAACTGCAAAGCATATCGTCAAGCAATCTGGGTTGACGCCAGAAGAGCGAAATTCGTTTTCCTCATTACTGGCTGCTGGGTTTAGAGATGCATTCAGATTTTTGTATCCAGGTACATTTATTTGTTATAAACTGCTATAATATATTGATTGTATTTGGTGTAGAGGCAAGAGGAATGTTTACATATTGGAGTCAAAGAACATTTGCACGACCAATTAACCATGGCATTCGACTTGATTATTTCATATGCAGCAATGATTTATTCGGTGTCAGTGATGCAAATGCTTCCTCTGGGAATGAATCTGCAGGTTCGGAGGTTATGACGACTGAAATAACTACAGGAATTTCCGAAAGTATTGAGAACTTTGGCAAGAAGGTGAAGCGTGTCAAGAAGATGAAAGAAGTTCAAGTTGTTCATGAACCTCGCCTTCTTGTGGCTACTCAACACAGCAGCGAAGCATTTCCTCATATTCACGACAGCTATATTTTGCATGATGACACTGTGGGAGTGTCAGATCATTGCCCAGCAATTTTAGTTGTACGACTGGCATAGAACCATGCCATAGTATCGTGATTTGTAAGTAAAAGGGTTGAAAATTATATTGCATACTTAAAAAGAACTCGTGTTTATCGATTATACATTGTATATCTGCCTTTAGTGTTATCATTCATCTTTTTAATTTATTGCTATGAAACTAATCCTTAAAAAAATTTGCGGTGTCGCGGATTTACAAAAAACTACTCAACATTTATCAATTCTCCTCTTCTTCTTCCTCGTCCTCATCATCCGATTCTTCTTCGGCTTCTTCCAACCATTTCAAGAATGGTGACGCCGATAGCTTCAATTGCTCGAGAGTATCAAGAGAAATCATTGAATGGTCTGCAGAAAACTCGTTTCGAGTCAGGTCGCTTCCCCATTTAATAAAAACGTCCTCGTCCACCACATCTTGATCAAACAACTGCTTCAAAACAATTGGAAAATACTTGGCAAGTTGTGGACAACGTACTCCAAAAAACCATTCAAATGCAGCAATTAGATGACGCTGCTGAATGTCCTTTGGAGCCAATGCTTTCAAAACTTGCAAGTGAGATTCAACTTCCTTGCTGGAAAGTGCTTCTTCCGTAAATGTTGCACCGATGAATATGATTGGTCGTGATGCAGGGCGTAAAGAGGCCATAGTTTGAATTTGACGAAGTTCATCCAATACAATATCAATAGAAGCGCCTTTATGATCGATAAACCAGGCCTTGAAGCGATCAATGGCTTCATCTAAAAAATGATTTGAATTAATAACATATTGATGAAAAGAAAAATAATTATGAAAGTAATAAGGGATTCAGACATGTATTAGAAAGATACAAGATCGACGCATTGATCACACGTGCTTTCAGAGGGTTCAATTTCCGAAACAAACGAGGGCCAAATCGTACGCCAAAGATTTTCATCACAATCCAAAAATGATATATAAATTTGCAATACAATCAAATAAATTTACCAGTTGCTTTGCAGTCTGATTCATCTTCATCCAAAGCAGTTGTGCCGGAATCTTCACCAGAATCCTCTGCTTCAGACTTCTTCTTCTTTTTGGACTTTTCCTTTTTCTCAGATAATTCTTCAGTAGAAGATTTTTCTTTCTTTTCCTTTTTAGGCTTTTCTGATTTGACTTCACCAGTGGACTCTTCAGCAGATGCTTTCTTTTTCTTGTCTTTTTTGTCCTTTTTATCACTGGCCGCTGCCAATTCTTTGGCTTTCTTGTGTTGAGCAAGAATAAATGTTGTTAGTTTGTGGGTCATTTCCACAGGTTCGACAGAACCACATGCATTACACTTTTGACTGATAATTTCATGTTTGACTTTGTAGTAGGTTTCCGGCAAACGACAATTCTTACATAAAACAAAACTCTCAATATAACGACTAAGGTGATTTTGAAGATCAGGAGCATTATGAGAACCATTTACAATAGCACGATCAGTGTCCGCTTCATATTTTGTTTGGGAACCCAGCTCGCATCCAAAGAATTTACATATTTCAGCAGGCTCACGGTTTAACGCAGCTCCGAGATCAACGATATTAACTAAAACAGTTTTAATACCGTTTCCACGACCTTCCACTTTCGCCATAATTTTAGGCATTTTGTAACGATACGCTGGATCTTCCACAGGAGTTAATCCTGCAATGTTGATAGTCCCGCTCATGTTGAATTATCAAGTTAAAGAATTTAAGTTCGGAGGTATAAAATATGAATAATCCCTGTATCGTACGCGTGAATGGCGACAGGACAAGCAGTCACTTAAATAAACTTGCGATGATATTTTAAACGTAATTTTCTTGAAACAAAAGATTGGCTCAAAAACAAAAGCCAAAAATTCGAATAAATTAAGAAAAAATTGATCGCAAATGCGATTAGAAAAACACGAGATCGTTGGTAGTAGAATTGCTAGTAGCTGCACAATGGATAAGATATAAACAGACTCACAATTTAGTCGTGTATATACAGCAATTGAGCGAATTAATTTGAACTATCATCAATTTTGAGTGGCTGGACGTGACTCGCTGCCCCCACCTCATTGACAGTGACGCCCCACCATTAATTTCCTGCGAAATTACTTCTGGTTACGGATGAGAGAATATAACCAATCCCTCATCCGGATCATTTCTAGAAAAACAATGTAGTGTATAGTGAAAGTCAAAATAAAATAGGACAATATATTCCGTTATTTGAAGTGGTTAGTATTGAACTGGAGTATAGGGTTTAAGGGTGGATGCAAAAGGAAAGTTAATTTCGCTGTAATTATCGAATAAATATTAATATTATCAATCATATCCGCGAAGAAGAGGAATTACAGTTGTATTATGGACTCTAAAGCCGAAGAAAAAGATTCAAAGGCTGTCTATAGTCAGCATAAATTTGAAGGTGAAATTATGGATTCAGAAATGGAAGTGAATGCCAGTGATGCGAAAGCTTTCTCAGTGGATACCAACAATGATGATTCTGACAATGAGATTGGAGTGTCTTTCAATGTGTTCAATGTTGAAGCAATGGAAGCCCGTGACGAAAGCAGTGCTCCTAAAACAGATAATACGACAACTATTTCATACAGTTGGGGTAGAGGAGATCTTGGTTCACTGTTTCGATTGGATGATATTTCATCAATTGAGGATGTTCGACAAATTCAATTGTTTGGAAATCGAAGAATTGTGCAAGTTGCATCAAATTCATATCACAGTGGAGCTGTGACCTCGACTGGAGAGCTTTATGTGTGTGGAAATAACGAAGATGGCCAAGTGGATCCAACAGCCTTGGATAACGACAACAAGCTGATCACAACGATATTCAAGCCAAGACTATTTGAATCAATTGGAAATCACCGAGTATGTTATGTGTCTTGTGGTCTTTATCACACAGTATGTGTTACTGCAACTGGTCATGCCATTTCATTCGGCGGTAATGACTGTGGACAACTTGGTCATAGTCCAGGACAAATTAGCAAGATCCAGCCTAGAACTGTCCAATTTAATTGGCGCGGAGGGAAAAAATCAATTATATCGAAAGCATTTTGTGGAGATTTATTCACATTATTTCTCACAACTTCAGGTGAAGTTTACAGTTGCGGCGTTGGTGAAAGCGCAGGTCATGCCAATGCAGGCAATGTATCCATTGCCGAAAAGATCGATGCGTTTTTGGGATTGAATATTGTTAGCCTCGCTACGGGATCTTCTCATGCACTTGCTTTTTCATCAGCTGGTGAGTTATTTGTTTGGGGAGCAAATAACTACGGTCAACTGGGTCTCGACAATGACGTCGACCATGTTCAGATACCTTCCAAAGTGAATTTCCCTAGTGCTGATAAAGTTATTGGAGTATCCGCTGGCTATAGTCATTCCGTTGGATGGACTCAAAATGGATCTCTGTATGGTGCTGGATTGAATAAGAATGGTCAACTTGGCATAATGCTGCCTAAAGTTCGAGTGTTTACAGAAATAATTGTTGATAGTGTTTATAGCATGTGCGTATCTGCTGCTTGTGGATCGTCGCATACGCTTGCAATAATGAAATCAAATGACGATACCGCCAAGGTTTTTGGATGGGGTTCCAATAATTTTGGTCAAATCAATAAAGAATCGACAGTATCAATGTTTCGATCGCCAGTTGAAGTCGCTGCCAGAGAATTCTCTTCCCATAAGCCTCTATATGTAGCAGCTGGTGGAGATCAATCATTTGCAATTGTTTTACCAAGTATCTTTGTCTCCACTGATACAACGAGTTTCATAGCAACCAAATCCAACTTGAGTGATATTTATATGAAAAGACAATTCTCAACACAAGCATCGCGTGCTGTTGTTCCTCTTGGTGCCGATGAGCTGAAGCTGCTTATTAGTCGTGCCACTGATCTATATCAAAAATCACATAACAACGGGAAAGAATTCGACAGTCGTGAACTTCATGCTATATTGTCAATAGCAGGTGAATTGTTTTCTTCACCTTCGTTATTAGCAGGTTCGTTTGTCAATTGGCGTAATCCACCTTTGCATTTGGACATTGATGGTATTGAAAACTGTTATAAAGCGTTGTTGCAGCTGGGAACTGCCGCTGTTGGACGTCTTATTGGCTCTATTCAACAAGCATTGCTAGAAATTGATTCATCCAAATCATCTTTTGCCGAAACTGGAGTCCGTGTATTGATTATTCTATGGCAATGCCCTATGAATTCGAACCCTCTGCTTTCGGCTGATATATTCAAGAAATTGCTTATAATTTGGTCAAAGTTGACCAATCGTCACAAATATTTTATGATGAAAGCTTTGCTGGACTATCCTTATCATTTGTTGGCATCAAGAATTGTGAAACCTATACAAGAGCATCTTAATCAATATGTGGATTCGCATCACGTTGATACTTCACAACCTATCTGTGCAAATAACAATGGAAATGACGAATTAATTCGAATAGCATGTGATTGTTTGAGTTGGTTGTATTACTCTACCACAGAAGATTCTTCTTCTAATTTTGTTGATGCACCCGAACAAACGATAAAAAAGAATATGCTATCCAAAGATTTGTTTTATAATTCTTCTCTAAGTTCTCTCCCCAGCAATGTACTGATAACGGATTTTGTTACTTGGCGTCAAGATATGGCAGCAAATTTAAAGGCTGGTTTTACAAAGCAATCGCATGAAAAGCAATCAGCGAAGAAGAGATTTTTTATCTGCAACTTTCCTTTTATTTTGAATGTTGCAGCCAAGCAAAGGCTTATGTTGGCATTAAACGCGTATGAACAGCAACAAACACAACAAATGACTTTGCAACACGTAATGCAAACAGGCGCTCGAATATTTGTGCCGTATTTTATAATTCATGTGCAAAGAGAAAATTTGTTGCAGCAAGCACTTATTCAAGTTGCTTCTGCTGACAATATAGAATTGAAGAAACCGTTGAAAGTAATATTTGATAATGAAGAAGGAATTGATGAAGGCGGAGTTACAAAGGAATTCTTCCAGTTATTGATAAGCAAATTATTGCCAGTTGATTATGGTATGTTTGTGTCAACAAATGATGGTCGATCGTTGTGGATAAACCAAAATTGCACTTGGAATGATGAAGAATATCGTTTGGTGGGAACTTTATTGGGCCTTGCTGTTTACAATGGTGTATTGCTTGACATACATTTTCCCACCGTTTGGTACCAGAAATTATTGCAAAAGAAACCCACTCTCGACGATTTAGCTTCGATTGATCCTGTGCTTCTCAAGGGATTAAAGCAGATGTTGGAATATCAACCAGCAGAAGACGTAGAAAATATTTTCTGTCGTTCCTTTGACGTAACATGGGAGGAATTTGGATCCAATCGCACTGCAGAATTAATTGCAAATGGTTCGAATATTCCCGTCACCGGAGATAATCGCCAGCTTTACGTTGACAAGATGGTGGAATGGATATTGGAAACAAGCATAAAATCGCAATTCCAGCAACTTTACAATGGATTTACCCGTGTCATTGATCCATCAACATTGCTACTGCTCAGGGCAGAAGAATTGGAACAATTAATGGTTGGTACCCCACAGCTTGACTTTCATGACCTTGAGACATCGACTCAATATATATCCGGAAACGACAAAACTATCGGAGTTGCATGGGGTCCCGAACACCCTACTATTCAAGCATTTTGGCAAGTTGTTCATAACCTTGAATTTGAAGACAAACAAAAGTTACTGTTGTTTGTCACTGGATCGAAAAAGGCACCTTTAGGTGGCTTGAAGAACTTAGGATTTAAAATTCAACGAATGTGTCCAGATACTGATGCATTGCCAACTTCACACACATGTTTTAATGTGTTGATGTTACCTGAATATTCCAGCTCGTCTAAATTACAAGATCGATTATTGAAAGCAATTAATGAATGTGAAGGATTTGGACTTAAATAAATTGACATGAAGTGTAATATAATTAAATTGATGAGATAATTAGTTATGTTGAAACTGCATTGTCTGTCAATTTAACAGCTTATTTTGCTTCTCCGACTGGGATTTTACGACTGCGAGCTTGGGCGGTTTGTTTTTTAGACAGCTTTAATGTCGCTTCTTCCTTTTCCTTTGCAATCTCCTCATTCTTCTCTTCAACAATGAGTTCGATGTGAGCAGGGCATGACATATAAGCATTGATGCGACCATGAGCACGATAAGTCCTTCGGCGCATTTTTGGTGCTTGGTTCACATTGACATGAGTAATGACAACCTTATCACTTGATAATCCTTTGGCATCTGCGTTTGATCCGACGTTTGTGAGGAGATCTATGAAGGTCTTTGTTGCTTTCTGTGGCCATGCAACTTTATCACCAGGGGCTTTGTATATCTTTCCTTGTGAATGTCTTCCAATGCCACCAGTATACTTCGTGACTGGGATTGCAGCCTTATATTGCAACACATTCTCAAGATATTCCTTAGCCTTTGGTAAAGCTAATCCCTTGATAGCATTACCAATTTCACGACAATGTTTGAAATGAACACGCACGTGAGTTCCTTTAGCCTTGGCAGCTATAGTCAACAAAATACTTGTTACATACCACTATATCGCATGTTAAAACAAATAAACTAACCTTTACTCTCGTTACTGACAGTTTTACTACAAAAGCAAACACAACGCAAATTAGAAATGGTCAAATATATTAAAAATAAAATGAAAATATTATGAATATTTATCAACAGGATAAAAGATCAAATCATCCACGAAATCAATTCAATATGCATTAAGACAGCATAATAGCATGATATATTACCTGTATCGTCCCATGTTTTATTTCTAAGCGACAGATCAAGGCGATATCGATGAGATTTGATGCGATGTCTCTCACCACAAACTATGCTCTGTCTAAATTTCTAAAATTCTAAATTCATATTAGCTCTAAATTAATAGATATTTACAAAAAAGATTCCCTCAACAATTTACCATGGTTTATGCAGTATTTGCGATTTTTAGTTTTCTGTAGAATTCAATATACTAGTATAGCATAGGATTTGTTTAATTACTACTTAAGTGCAACAAGAAGCATCCATTACAATCTCGATTAAACTATTGTTTATGCCTGTGAAAAATTTATCCTGTGAAAGTGATATGCTATTAACTTAATAAAACGCAATAAAACAATTTTATTACTTTTACAGTACAGCGGCTCAACTTGTACAACTCAGACAAATGTGGTCTGATATAAAGTTCAAAAGCAAATGATTTAAAACCCCACTGATGATAACAACAAATTATCTTCCGACGATACCAATAACAGAGAGTATTGGCACTGCAATCATAACACATATTCCGAATATGAACATAGCGGCGCAATAATAATAATATTTGTCTTTTTCTGAGTAAACTTTCACATAAAAAGCACCCGGTAAAATAAAAGATATCATGCTCCCTGTAATTGCTCCTGTAAAATCCAATACTATGCTGAATGCATTTCCTTGAGAAAACCCAGCAGACCTCAGCAACAATATGATGAATGCTGTCACTACACATATGAATGAAACATTAAATAACACTGAATTTGAATTTGAATAAATAATAAATAAATTTAATTATTATATCAATCAGAACTTACAAAATAATATAATTATTGTTAATCCAAAGTGCTGAGAAAACTTTGGTAAAATTCCTGACTTTCTTCCTCCAAGCTTTATGATGCTATTTCTCATTATCATGAATTCAACAGGAATATATCTACAAAAGAATTCTTATAATATATGGGATCGCGGTCATAGGGAGCTTAGAGCTTACAAAATTAAGTGTATAACGAGCAAAATTTTAAAGAAATCTGCATAATGGCCAGTAAAATTATTGAGAATAATGCCATTGACACCATCACCAAACGCCAAGTACCCGGATATACCCATTGCGCAACACATTATGTATCCAATTAACACAATCCATCCACATATTGTTCTCCACTTCTCCGGCGTTGGATCTTTCATACACTTGTAACTGTGAAAAGCAGCAAATGAGCAGTTTAAGGTGAAAATTATAGAGCCAAGTTGCACGCCAGCACCAGATTTAAAACCTGCTGCTCTTTGATTAGAGCCTACAATTGGACCACCAATGATCACTAGAAATAAACAACTCAATATCGCAGTCATAGATAATACACTAAATATAGCCAAGTGACCAAAATATCGCATGCTACACAATGGCAATATAAATATTAATGTTAGAAGAGCTGTAATAAGATAAGCCCCACATCCACCGGAACTATTGCATCCCCAGCTGTATAATAAATCTGAAGACGTTCCTCCTACTATATCTAAATATGACAATGTTGCACCAAAGCTACCTAAAGAAATGCATGCATCCACAATCATCTCTCCTCTGCCACCAAAAATACTGAACGCCAATTCTGAATAATCGAATTTTCCTCGAGTGATTCCGCATTCTACTAAAACTACTAATGCTAACCATATGAAGACCGCAGCAACAGTGAACATAATGATTGCAGCACCTATCCCAGCTTCAGCAAACACCTGTGGTTGATTCAAGATTCCACTCCCAATCATCGCATTAAGCATCAGAAATCCTGTCATTAGCATAGAATTTCCTTCCTCCCCTTTAGGTAATGTGTCTGATACAATTTCAGCCTCATCTGTTGTTGAAGAAGGAAATATTGTTGGGTTATTAAAGTCAAATGAATTCCTTTTATCATTAGTTTTATAGTTTTGATCAGATTTTTCAGCATCGATTTCAAGCAAATAAGACGGTTTGTTCATGTCTAGTATAGTATATTTCAATAATATGTTTGTATAAGATAAATACTTGCAGTATTTGACAATTTGACTTGTATTTTGTCAACAACGAAGTTTGTCCGTATTGGTTGCAGTAGGCAATATAAAGTACAGGTATTGTAATTATCAAAACAAAATATTGAAATCCAAAAATGAAATTATTTTTTGTTCGCTATTATTATTTTATAATCATTTGTATGTAAGTAAATTGAATGAGTTTTGGCAATGAACATACATCCTGACTGACGCGTACAATTGATATCGAAGAATTTGTTGAATAAATACTTTCAACTCATTTCCAGTAAATAGTAATAGTAATGGCAGAGATATATAATCAAGCAATAGCTTTCTTTAAGCCAGAGCAGCGTAAGAAGGAATGGTATGAAGGTCAGCATGCACCGTTGATATATTAATAACAGCAACATTATTATTTATCGCATATATCCATAATATGTGTGACTACCGGAATAAACGAGTTATCCATAATTATATAATTTTATTCAGAGATAGAAGAAGAAGTGTGTTCAATATTTCCTCAAATGACATATCAGCAGAGACTTATAGGCTGTGCAGTATGTCTTGTGATTGGTTTCTTCCTGTCAATGGGTTCTGTATTCAGGTCAGAAACAATTCTTTGTTGAAAATAACTATTTTTTATTGACAGTGATGTGTAATGATAGATTAATACAGTTGCTTGAGGGAAATCCAACTCCATTTGCAGTTATGTATACACTAGGAAATGTTATAAGCATATGTTCCACATGCTTCCTGTATGGTCCATGGTCGCAAGCAAAGAAAATGTTTGCTAGTACCAGGTATTTATTATTATATATTGTTATTACTGTATATTCATATTATCATTACAATATTCATATTACCTTATGACAATGAGTTTATTGTTTTCTAGATTCGTGACAACTTTTGTGTATTTCTTCTTGATGTTTATGACTCTGTTTCTTGCTTTTTATACTGGCAATATACCTCTTCGATTAATGTGGATAGTATTTGCTATATTCTTTCAATTTCTTGCATTGAGTAAGTAATTTCTTATTTGTTTGAAAAGTATAACATAAGTTTTTCCTTTAAAGTTTGGTACACTTTAAGTTTTATCCCGTTTGCAAGAGATATTGTTGCAAATTTCCTCAAGCAATGCTGTTGTGGATCGTGTGGATCAAGTTCATCAGGAGTATGTATATATATTTGCGTTGCATTAATTGTCAAAATATATGATTTGTCGTTGTGTTGTAGGGCGAATACTTTCCTCTTGGATTTGGTTCAAGTTAGTCTTCGCATTTGATATCTTGTAATAATAATTTCGTTACGCGCTATCTATATCAATATTTTACTCTTGTAAAGGTGCCATATGAAACAAAGAGATTGTGATAAAGAATTCATATTTTTGCCAAGCATATTTTCGACCTAATTTAATGTTATTTGGGAAAATATACCTCGCACATTAGATTGCCACAAGTTTTACTAGTCATTGACAGGTCAAAATTCCGAAATAAGCTTGTATTTGGGTTAAAATATAAAAATAAAAGTTTTATTTTCCTTATCACAATCGCCACTTGTATCATGTAATCCCAGGTAATCATTCAATAAATTACATACTCAAATAATTATGAAATTAGCATATTTTGCTATAAAAAGCATACTCCTTTTATTTTGTAGTCGGTTTACGTTTTGCTGCACCAACTTATCCATTTGGTATAAAAATATTTAGTTAATCTACCTACCAAATAATATTTCTGTGAAGTCATATCTATTGCGAATATTTTCTATATCATAATAAAATCGACGATGGCAGACAGATACGACGGCAGCTACGAGGATGACTTGACTCAGAAGCACCCCATAGAAGAGCATTTACAAATGATGATGACGTTTGCTCAAGAACATGAAACAACCTTAAAATCACTGTTGATGCAAACTCGAAACAAAATATGCGAAACTTCTGATAATCCTTATCGACTTATTCGCGTAGCAGTTGAAAATGTTGAGCGAATTTATCCACAAGATTTTTTGGCTTGTAATGATTTAACAACCGATGAACAACAACAATACGCAAATATTAATAAAATTATGATTGCGTTTATATATTTGCAAGATGAAATATCCGAATTGAAACATATTGCTGAAATGAAATTTTATTATCCTATTGTTATGTTTGGTCAACAACCCATCTATCAAATTCATCATACTGATGATAGTAACAATTCTAATTATTTACATGAATTAATAAAGAAATTCTCATCACATGTTAAACCTGGAGAGAAAGAAGTCACTATGGGTTTGTTTTTACCATTTTTACAAGAGCTATCTAATTTTATTGAAAGATGTTATCATGTGTGTTGTAATTTGATTCAGCAAATGAATGTATTTATGAATTTAAGAGAATTAATTTATAAAAGATTGTTTCAGTATAGTCATATGCACAGTATATTTCAATCATTGAGTGATTTGTTAGTTATCATGGTCACTTTAGATCTTGCTGTTCAACAAAATGATTCATTATTGGATTTTTGGTCTTGCTATAAATCTATGATCACTTTAATTCGTCAAAATATGCATTTGTATGATACAAATGATGGAGAAATACTTCGATTAGAGCGTATTGTGGTGTCAATTGATCAAACAATTATGATTGGAGAAATATTTAAGAATTGTGTTGAACAAAATTTTGATGATGTATTCGCTTCTTCATCATCTTATAATCACGGATCAAACCCAGCGATTGTGAAAATAGACTCTGTTCGACATAATACTTTATTGCAGCAAGATATATTATCATTTGTGAAATTGACGCTTGATAATCATGTGAATATTTTCAGTAACAATAGCTCCGCAACATCCACGGGCACTGAGAAGCAAGACAAAGAAGGCATTCTTGTTGCTATGGCGATGTACGTATTATATCGACAAATATTGCCTTCTAATCAACCACCAGATCTAAAATTTCACAAAGTTTTATGGAATATTCAGAAGATCGTACCATTCATTATTATGCATGATAAAATTATCTTTACGATTCCTGAGTTTTTACAAACTTTTTTACCATCTTGGGACATGAAAAAACTTGAAATATCAAATCCTTTAGTGTTTCGTAGACAATGGATGACAACATTCGATCAACAATTATCAGCCAAAACTGCTCAATTAGCTGCTCAATGCAATGCATGGTATGTTATTTGTGAGAGTAAAATTCCTGTTTCTTTGAGATATGAAGTGGAGCATATGCTGGGCACGTTTGAGATTATTGGATCTATTTTGTTGAAGGGTTTGTCACTAGCATCCAAAATCACGTCTCTTCTTAATACGATGTTAATGATGCATTATTCAATGCAAATTCCATTAACAAAGTCTCATGTTCACGATATTGCTATGTTGATAGAACATGCCAAAGCAATTGAATATACTTTTGTTCGTAAAGATTTCATCTTTATTGAGCTTCTTCCTCATATGCTTCATCATCTAGCCGAAGAAATAGTCAAGTTTTTGAAGCCAATAAAAATAAAACTAGAATCTTTGAAAATGTCTTCATCTCCACAATCTATGGTTGGAAGTATTGATCAATACGTGAGAGTATGCTATGTTTTATACATTATTACATTGCTGGAAAATCTTCTAAAATCGACTGATAATTATAGTTCATGTCGAAACATCATCCTCAACTTCTTTGTGGAATTAATTTCAGCATCTACATTATTGGGAGCTGATAAAGAAGTTATGAAATTGAAGTTATTAACGAAGAGAATATTATTGCTATCAAATTTAATGTCTAATGTCAGAGAAGCATGTAGTACCCAATTTTTATATTTTCATATCGATTTATTGTCACCTATGATTCAAGAAATTTATTCAACTACGACTGAAGGAAACAGATTACAATATTTGGTTGCTGGATTTGCAGATGGTATAAAGTTGATTTCATTCTGTCGTCATAAATTATTCTCTGTATCAAATCAAAAGCTGCAAAATCAAATTGAAGAAAACATGAAAAATTTCTTTGCGAGTTATCGATTTTCAATTAAGCAAATGATTACGAAGGATTTAATTCTTCCACTATGTCATCATATTGAATCAGATCTGCGATTGCATGTTCATATGAAGCATTTGCCACATATGCAGACGTACAATCCAAAGTTTACGAACAATCAAGATGAGCATGCAGCAGCTCCAGCTGCCTCTGCTAACAACACTCTCGTTCCATCAATGTCTAGTGTCGGTAATACTGTAACAGGCAGCATTGGGATTACAGTATTGCGATCGTATGCTACATTTCTCTCAATTCCTTCACTTCATATCTTAGGTCATGTGATGAACGTACTAGATGAAATCACACATCATCTCAACAAAACTTTTTATAATTTAACTACAATTACTCTACATGATTGGAAGATGTATGCAGAAATGAAGTCTTTGGCATATGAGAAGTATAATTTGAAACTAATGAATAATTTCTTGCCTATGGGTAGTTTAGATCAAGGTCTTGATGTTCTTCAAATTATGAGGTCAGTATATTATTAATATTATTAACATTACAGTCAATATTTTATTTTATAGAAATATTCATATTTTTGTGAATCGATTTAATTATAACATGAATATACAACAATTTGTGGAATATCGATCAGCAGGAAGTGCTCTGAATACTAATACTGCTTCGTCCAAGCATATAAACACAATTAAGATTCAATCAATTGCCGCAAGCATTCGCCAGCATGGATTAGGTGTATTGAACACAACTGTTAACTATACATATCAATTCTTAACTCAAAAATTTCATATTTTCCGAGAGTTTTTGCATGATGATCACATTAGAGCTCATTTAAGTCGTGAACATCGATGGTATCGCAAGCATCGACATGATCAAGATGTCAACAACGTCTATCCATATGAGCATGGATTGAAATTTGTCAAAGACATTAAGAAATTAGGATTAAATGAAGGAGGAAAATCGTATCTAGATTTATTTCGCGCGACCATAACAGAGATTGGTAATGCGTTGGGCTATGTGCGAATGGTGCGAAGTGCTTCGATGTATTATTGTTCTGAAGCTGTGAAATATTTGCCAGATTTGGAAAATATTATTTCTTTTGAGGAGAATGCAGGAAAAGGTTTGTGTCAGACATTTTACTCTCTATGCAAACATAT
>JADMIO011507077.1_pt1 | contig 28643 bp, 28 predicted proteins | sample 8958161 | NCBI WGS metagenome assembly JADMIO01 (sample SAMN16585339, study PRJNA669376) | soil metagenome | isolation source: Crop rotation soil | place: USA: Cullars Rotation, Alabama | collected 2011 | reverse complement strand
GACGCGGGTCGCGAGCTGACGGCCGGAGTTGTCGTCCGTGAACAATGGATTCGACAGCGTGCCGAGCGTGACCGATCCGGTCACCTCGACGAAGTCGCTCGCTGCATGGGCCTGCACGCCGGTGTCCCATCGAAAAATATTGGCGAGCGGCACTCCGGGCGCCGGCGTCAGGTTGCCGGACGAGTAGTTCGCCAGCCAGCCGCGTCCGCGCATCTGCAGCAGCTCGTCGGCTCCGTTCGGGACGGCGTCAGGGCGAATCGACGTCAGATATTGATATGCGAGCGGGTAGCCAATCAGCGGGTTGTCCGATTCGTAGCTGCGGCGGGGGAAGGCGCCGAAGGTCGGTGGAACGCGGCCGATCTGCATATCGAACCGGCGTCGCATCCAGGGGCGTACGCGGAAGTACAGCGCATAGACCTGCGGCGCGTGCATGTGCAGCGCAGCAGGGTCGAAGCCAAACGTGCTCTGGCTGCGAAGCTCGCCGAGCATCGAAAAATGACCGCCGGCCCGGAGCGCCGCTGACAGCTCCATCCGCAGCATTCGAAGCTCGGAGTACTCATAGTCGGTGTAATTGAAGAATCCCGGATCGCTGGCGCCGACCGTCAGCGATATATCGCCCCCGACCGTGAGCGCGCCGCCAGCGAGCACCACCGGCTCGTCCGGCGCATTTCGCGGCTCCTGTCCCGCCGCCGGGACGCTGACGCACAGCACGATCAGCGCCGCGCCCGCGGCGAACCGGCGCGAATCGCGGACGACGTTCCGTCGACGCGTCAGCGCGTCGCGTTCCGGGTCCATGTGATGACCATTACGCCTGGCAGCAAGCGGGTGAGCGCCGCATCCGGATGGGGTGAAAGGAGCGTGATCGACTCAAACCGACCGTCTCGTTCACGCCAGCCCCGCGTGACGCGCACCCGTCTGCCGCCGTACAGCTGCGCGAGCGCCGCCCGGCTGTAAGATCCAGGCGAGCCGAACGCATCCGCCGGCTCCAGCAGCTCGATTGGGCCGAACCGGGCGTCCGACGCCTCGGCGGCGACATCCTCTAACGATTCTGTCGTGGTGCACACCTCATATCGGCCGACATCGGGGCGCAGCGGTGTAAACAGCGATGTCAGCGCCGGATCGCACGAAGGCGAGGCTAGGATCATTAACGGGAGCAAGAGGTAAGCTATCATTAAGGTTGAATTGGCTTATATCATCTGCGAGCCTTGCATCGGAACGAAGGATACCGCGTGCGTCGATGTCTGCCCGGTGGACTGCATTCATCCTCGCAAAGACGAAGAGACGTTCGCCGCGGCCGAGATGCTTTATATTCACCCCGACGAGTGCATCGACTGCGGCGCCTGCGTGCCGGCCTGTCCAGTCGAGGCGATCTTTTCATTGGACGAGACGCCCCGCGAGTGGGGCAGCTTTATTAGTAAGAACCGCGACTACTACGAGACTGAGGTCAGAGGTTCGTGCCCCTAACCTCTAATCTTTGATCCCTAACCTCCGGAGTCAGATACATGGGTCTAATCGACCACCGGTTTGAAGACAATTTCATTACGACGAGCATCGATCGCGTGCTCAACTGGGCGCGGGAATCGTCGATCTGGCCGATGGGTTTCGGCCTCGCCTGCTGCGCCATCGAGATGATGGCGGCCTCGGCCTCGCGATTCGACATCGCCCGGTTCGGCGCCGAAGTGTTTCGGGCCTCACCCCGGCAATCCGATCTGATGATTGTCGCCGGCACGGTGACCAAGAAGATGGCGCCGGTGCTCCGCCGCCTGTACGACCAGATGCCCGAGCCGAAGTGGGTGATCTCCATGGGCAGTTGTTCGAACGCCGGCGGACCTTTTCCAACCTACAGCGTGCTGCAGGGCGTCGACAAGGTCGTGCCGGTGGACGTGTATGTGTCGGGCTGTCCGCCCCGCCCTGAGGCCTTGCTGTACGGCTTGATGCGTCTGCAAGACAAGATCCGCAAGGAAGGGACGGTGCTTCGAAAGGAGCGCGTCATCATGTCCGGCGACGTGGAGCCGACCCTGATCGGCGAGCGGGCCTAACGATGCAAACCATTATCCGATTCGTCAAGACGATCTTCCTGATCGACCTTCTCAAGGGCCTTTGGGTCACGCTGAAATACACGCCGCAACCGGCTTTCACGTTTCAGTATCCAGCCGAGCGCCGGCCCACTTCTCCCCGATTTCGCGGCGTGTTGCGACTCCAGACCGAGCCCGGCACCGGCGCTCAGACGTGCATCGTCTGCGATCAGTGCGCCAAGGCGTGCCCGGACGATCTCATCGCCCTCGGCGGGCATCGCGAGCCGGGAATGAAGATCAAAGTGCTCGATTACTTCGACTTCAACCTCTCCCGCTGCAGTTTTTGCGGACTCTGCGCTGAAGTGTGTCCGACCAAGCCGATCAAAGCGTTGATCATGAGCGAGGACTACGAGCTTGGCACGTACAGCCGCGACACCCAGATCATGCGCGTCGATCAGATGTACGACGGAGTGCCGATCGAGCAGTACACGCGGTGAAAGATTTTTCGTTTTTGGAAAGCGGCTCGTCGTCAGATTAGGCAAACCGCGCGAGGGCCAGGCGGCCCGGATCTTGAACGGCAGTCCCGGATCCCAGCGTCGGGCGTCGGGCTGCGGCGCTCTGTTGGAGGGGCAAATGAACCGGCTTCGCTTCGGCGTGGCGGCTTCGGCGCTGGTGGCGGCGGTCCTCGCCCTCCACGCCCAGGAAGGGTCCCAATCGGTTGAGATTCAGCTGCAGATGGGCAACATGCTGTTCGCCGAGGGGCGTTACCAGGAGTCGCTCGAGGCTTACCAGAACGCCGTAACCGTTGCGCCCGCCGATCAGATACGACCAGCCCGGGTCGGGTTGATTCTCTCGTCGTTGCGCGTGGCGGAATTCGAGAAGGCGCGCCAGGAGGCGGAAAAGCTGATCCAGGAAAATCCGCGCTCGCCCGAATCGCTGGCGTTGTACGCCGACGCGCTGTGGGCGGCGGGCCTCTTTGAACAGGCCGAGGCAAAATATCGCGACGCGCTGGCTATTACTCCCGATCTGGCGCGGGGTCTGCACGGCCTGGCGCGCGCCCTCGCCGCGCGCGATCAGCTTGACGAGGCGCTGTTGAAGGCGCAGGCCGCTCTTCGACTGTCGCCGCGCGATCTGGAAATCCACCACACCATCGGCTCGATCTTCGAGCGTAAGCACAAATACGAAGAGGCGGCCGCGGCCTACACGAACTACGTGAACCTGCTGCCGAACAAGGACACGAGCATCAAGGCCAGCTGGTCGCGCGCCGAGATCCGGTTCCTGAGCTCGTTCGGCAATCGCATCCCGTTCGAGGCGCCGCCCGGCACCGACGACGAGGTCTTCACGGTGCCGTTCAAGCTGGTGAAGGACAAGGTCGTCGTACGCGCGCGGGTGAACGGCGGGCATGAGCAGGATTTCGTGGTCGACACCGGCTCCGAGCGCACCGTCATCACGCGCCCGACGGCGCAGCGGCTCGGTGTGTTGCCAATTACACTGGCGCTCAGCGCCGGCGTCGGCGACGTCGGGCTTCGCGGCCTGCAGCTCGCGCGCATCGAGACGCTGGAGATCGGAAATCTCAAGCTGCGCAACGTCCCGTGCCTGATCAAGAATCCGCCGCTCGCGCTGCGCGATCTGCCCCGGCGCGAAACGGAAAGCCTGTCGCCGCTGGCGCTCGGCTACTCGATGATCGTCGACTACAAGCTGCGGCAGGTCACCTTCGGCAAACACCTTCCGGCGGAGCCGGCCGACTTCAAGCTGCCGGTCCGTCTCTATCGTCTCGCGACGGTCCAGGGCACGATAGACGGTTCACGTCTGGCCAATTTCATTATCGACACGGGCGGCGAGGTCATCTCCATCAGCCAGGCGAGCGCCAACGCCCTCGAGAAGCGCGACGTCGGTCGACGGATTCCGCTGCGGGTCTACGGCAGCTCTGGCTGGGACACCGAGGCGTTTTTGCTGCCCGGCGTCAACCTCGCGTTCGATCCCGGCATCCAGTACCGGAACTTTTCGGTCATCGTCCTGAATCTCGATACGCCGAGCGCGCTCCTCGGCTTCCAGGTCGGCGGCATCGTCGGCCACAGGTTCCTGAGCAACTATCGGGTAAGCATCGACCTTGAGCACGCCCAGCTTCGGCTGAAGACAGCGGCGTAACTCCAGGCTCAGACTCGGGACTCCGGGCTCCGGACTCCAGGCTCCAGCAAGCCTGAAGCCCGAAGCCTGAAGTCCGGAGCCGAAGCCTGCCCTCAGCCCTCAGCCCTCTGCCCTTCAAGTTTGTCCCTGAGTCTCGCCGCCCGCCGCGCGCGCGCCTCGTCACAGACGCGCCGATCCTCAGCGGTCTCCACGAGCAGCGGCGGCACGGGCACGCGCCCGCCATCCTTCGAAATCGCGACAAACGTCAGGTACGCCCGGCTGGTCAGCTGACGCTTTCCGGTCAACAGTTCCTCGGAATAGACGTCGACCTGCGCTTCGAGCGAGGTCTGGAACGTGCACGTGACTCGCGCTCGCAGGATGACGAGGTCGCCGATCTTGATCGGATGCAGGAACTGCAGCCCGTCCACCGCCGCCGTGACCAGAAGGCTGCGCGTGTGGCGATGACAGGCGATGGCGCCTGCGATGTCGATGAGATGCATGACGGTGCCGCCGAGGATGAATCCGAGCGGGTTCGCGTCGTTTGGCAGCACCACCTGTGTCATCTCGGTGGCGGAAGCGGAAGCGGGTTTGGGAGTGAGGTCCATGGGCTCCAGACTCTAGACTTTGGGCTTCGTCAACGCCCAGAGTCTATAGCCTGAAGCCCAAAGCCTTGAAGCCCGAAGCCTGGAGCCTGAAGCCCTTAGAAGTCGTATCCAATCCAGACCGCGAAGCGCGGTTTGCGGAACTGCTCGCTGCCGCCGGCCGCCGCGAACATGACGTTCTCCCACTGCTGGTTGAACAGTGTGCGCCACGCCCAGTCGAAGTGGATAGGGAATCCGAGGGCGAAGGTTTCGAGACCGATCCCATAAGAGGCTCGCCCGTCCTGCAGGCGAAAGCCGGAGACGGGTATAGGAGGACCGAGCGCGACGATGGGGTTGCCCGACGCATCGGTCCGCGGCAAGCCGAACTGGTCGACCTGATATCCGAGAATCGGTTGGCATACGTCGGTGCCATTGGCAAAGAACCTGAAGCTCGCCGACCCGGTGCAGCGGGAGTTGCTGGGCTGACCGTCGAAGTAGGCGCCGCCGATGTTGGCAAAGAGCACTCCGCGAATGCCGCCGATGACGCCAATCGGCGTCAGCGCCGCTTCGATGAGCGGGAACCGGAGTTCGGCGTTGGCGAACATGACGTTCTGCCCGGAGAATTGCAGATAGTCGTAGCCGCGCAGCTCCGAGTTGCCGCCGAAATAGGTGAAGTCCGGATACGAGCCGAAGCTCTTGAAGCCCTTGATGCGCGTCGCGAGCAGGCCGCTGCCGCCGAGCCGCAGATAGTGCCGCGCGTCGACGTCGACCGTCTGGCGAGACAAGAGGCCGCCGATGGGGGGCGCGATTTCGTACGCCACGCGCACGGTGTTGCCGGCCAACGGTCCGAATTCACGGAAGACCGTCGTCTCCTGCACGAACTCCACACCGAGAGGGATCATCGATCCGTTGTTGAAGAGTGAGCGGCCGTAGTTCTCCAATTGGTACTGCTTCGCCACCGCTTCGAGGGCGGGATCGTTGTAGTGCTCCTCTAAATTGACGAAGCCGCCCGAGAACTGAACCCTGCGGTAGCGGTTGAGCGGGTAGATGCCGAGGGCGCTTCCGCCGCGCACCGTGCGCGTCGCCTGCGCCGCGTCGCGGCTGACGATGTCCTGATACGCCAGGTCGTAGTAGACGCTGTTGCCTTGACCGTAGAAAAAGGTCGTCTGCGAATATCCCTGAAGGGCGTACTGGAACCGCCGGGACAGATTCACATAGGAGCCGGCCATCGTCCGGTATTGGGAGATGGACGCGATGAAGACGTTGAACTGCCGGTCGCCGGTGACGTCGCCGAAGCTGATTTCCGACCCGCCGAAGACGTCGCCGTTGCTGGTGACGCCGACGTTGACCGGCGGACGCCCCTCCAGAAACATCTTTTCGAACGGCTTCTTCTTCCGCTGATTGTCGGTGACCAGCGTATGCTGCAGCGGCGACTGGAAGTCGATGATGGGGCCAGGCGACCCGAGGTCTGAGCTGGCGACCACGCGCAGCGGCTCCTTGTGCTCGAGGGCGTGGATGCTGTACTCCCCTTTGTAGTAGCTGATGAATGCGATGCGGTTGGTCTGTCCGTCCTTCAACACGATCGCCGAAAAGTTTCCTCCGAGGACGTCGGTGAGTTGGCCCAGCTCACCGCTGCGCATATCGAGCGTCCACACGTTGTAGATGTTGCCGTTCTTGGCGACTTCCGGATCCAGCGGGGTGGCGGGATCGGTTGCCGTCGAAGAGAAGACAATGGTGTTGTTGTCGATGAACTGCGCCGAGGTCTCGTCCACCGTGCCGAACGTGATTTGCGTTTTCTTCTTCGTGTCGAGATCGAAGCGAAAAAGCTTCTGGTTCCCGCTGACGCGCGCGTTGTAGATGAGGAACTTCCCGTCCGGCGAATAGCTCGGCGCATAATCGGCGAACTCATCGTTCGTCAGGTTCTCGACCGCCTTGGTGTCGAGGTCGACCGTATAGATGTCCTCGACGGCGCCGCGCAGCGCGGCAAACGCCACCTTCTTGCCATCGGGTGAAAAGGACGGTGATTCCGGTTCGTCCACCGACGTCATCGGGATCATGATCTCGATTTTCCGTGTCAGCACGTTCTGGATGATGAGCGCCCGCTCCTTCTCGGTGCGCACGAAGTACGCGAGGCGGTCCCCTTTGGGCGACCACGACATCCAGGGCATCTCCGGCCGCTCCCCGAGGTACACGATGTGGTCGAACCCCATGTCCTTGTCGAAGCCGGGGGTCAGATTGCGGACGACGGATCCGTCCTTCGACGACACGAGCACGATGTCGAGCTCGCGGTCCTTCCGGTTCAGCGTCACCGCGGCGATGAGATCGCCCGAGGGCGACGGGGCGATCGACAGCGCGTCGGAGAAGTCGGTTTTCTCCCTGTTCGGCGCCAGATTGCGGCCGTAGTCGGCCGGCCGCTCCTTGTCCCTGAACGGCTTGAACCGCTCCTTCAGGTAGCGATCGAAAGCCTGATCGAACTCGTCGGGCTTCATCTTGAAGGCTTCTTCGTAGGCGTCTTCTCCGCCGCCGATCACGCTCTTCCGGAGGGAGAACATGAACTGACGGACGCCTTCCTGGCCCCACCGGGCCTGAATGAACTCGAACAGGGCGTGGCCGAGGTCGTACGGCACGAGTCTGGGGTTGTTCGCGTTGCCGTAGCCTTCGGTCTTGCTCATCTCGGGGACGATGTCGGCGACGGCCGCGTCGCGCACCATCATCAAATCCATCGGCGCCCATTGGGCGCGCTCGCTCTCGGCGCCGCCCTCACCGACCCACAGCGGATAGTTCCGCCGGACCAGCGATTGCGGAATGATGTCGAATTGAAACTGATGCGTGAGCTCGTGGACGATCAGTCCGTACAGCCGATCCGGCGGTTCGTCAATCGGCATAACCATGCGCTGCCGCACCGGCTCGGCGAATGCGCCGACGCCTTCCTGGCCCGCCGAGGGGTCGATGTTTTCCTGCTCGAATTCGCTGTGCGTCTTGAAGAGAATCAGCTGCACCTTGAACGGGAGGTCGTGCTTCAAATCGGCGCTGATCTGCTGGTATGCGCTCTCGGCGTAACCGGCGACACGCGCCAGGTGTTGTTCAAGCTCGGGATAATAGTAAATTTCGAAGTGGTCGGTCGTGTAGATGTGCCACTCGAAGTTGTCGTAGTGAATCTTGTTCTTGCCGAAGTAGGGGATAAACGGCGTCTGCGCTGACGCCACGCCGGCGCCGGATACGAGGACAAACGCCATCGCCAGACTGAGCATGGATGGCGCGAAAGTGGGCAGGAAACGCGTGCGCATAAACGGCACCTCGAACTTGATGGGCGACTTGTGGGTCGATCGCGATCTTACTGTGACGCGTTGGGGCCTGCAAACGCTGTGCTCGGAAAAAGCGGCGTCGCACAGCGGTCTTGTCGGGTCTTGTCCCCTTCGTACAGCGAAAAGTGACCCCTGCGGGCGACATCCAAAAAGGGGCCGTACCCCTTTTCGGAGGCCATCTGTAGAAAAAGGGGTACGGCCCCTTCAGCGTAGCTATACTCCGGAATAAGGAGGGGCGCGCCCGGGTTTACACAACTGGCGCACGGCGGAGATGCCTACTCGTGGAGTTTTGAGCTCGATCGAGGACAGCCCGTCGGCCCCGTCGACGTCGTCCGACCGGTCCGCCTTCGAGCATCAGGCGCTCGAGGCTATCGACAGTCTGTACCGGACCGCACGCCGGTTGAGCCGTAATCCCGCCGACGCCGAGGACCTTGTACAAGAAACGTATCTCAAGGCATTTCGCGCCGCCGATCGATTCCAGCCGGGAACGAACCTGAGGGCTTGGTTGTTCACGATTCTCCACAACACCGCCAGGAACCGCTTTCGCGACCGTGCGCGAGATGCGGTCGTGATCAGCAGCGATGCCGTCGAACGCGCCGCCGACGGGCAGACCGGCTCGCCGGCGTTGCCTGACTCTGTGACGCCGGAATCGCTGTTGCTGCGCGACACGCTCGCGCCGGATCTGCAGGCGGCAATCGATGCGCTTGCGGAGACGTTCCGCCAGGCCGTGTGGCTGCGGGACGTGGAGGAGTTTACGTACGCCGAAATTGCGGCGATGCTCGATCTGCCGATCGGCACGGTGATGTCCCGGATCTCGCGCGGCCGCAGATTGTTGTTCGAACGGCTGAGCCCGGCGCGGACGGCCGCGCTGAGCACGAAATCCTGAAAGAGCAGACCCAATGGCCAAATGCACCGAAATTGATCCGCTGGTGACGCGGTATATCGACGGCGAGCTGTCGCCGGCCGATCGCGCGGTCGTCCACGATCACCTGAACCGATGTCCACCCTGTCAATCGCGTGTCGCCGCCGAATCGGCGGTGACGGAGCTGCTGCACGCGCGAAAGCCCCAGCTTGCAGCCGAGCACGCGCCGGCGTCGCTTCACTCGCGATGCGCGAAGCTGGCGAGCGGCGCGCCGATCGACGCATCGACCCCCTTACAACCTCCTGCGAACCTCCGATCGGAGGCGCCGCCAACCGCCCGGGGAACAACCCGCGGCGTGCGCCTCAGGATGGCGCCGCTCGCGCTGGCCGCGAGCCTCGTCCTCGCCGTGGCCGGCGCTTTTCTGTACGTCGGGACACAATATTCGACGCGGCTCCTCGCCGCGGAGCTCTGCACGGATCATTTGACGTGCTTCGCCGCCAACTCGGTGTCGGGCGCGCGCCATACGGCGTCGACCGTTGAAAGCTCGATGCTGTCGGGATTCGGCTGGCGTGTGCACTTGCCGGAGCAGTTCGATTTGTCGGGACTGGAGCTGGTCACCGGCCGCCGCTGTCTGTACGGCGAAGGGCGCGTCGCTCACCTGCTGTATCGACAGCAGGGGCGACCGGTGTCGATCTACATGCTGCCGCACACGACGCGCGCCGCCGAGGTCGTCGAGGTTTTCGGGCACGAAGTGGCGATCTGGCCGTCAGGCGATCACACGTTCGCGCTCGTCACGCGGGCGTCGCACGACGAGGCCGTGAAGATGGCGACCGTAGTCAAGGCGGCGCTACAATGATCGCGATGCGAACTCGTTGGATCATCGCCGGGGTGGGCGCGCTCGCGCTGGCGCTGCTGACGCTCAGCGCGCCGCTCGAATGGCCGTTCCACGCCGATCGCGCCGCCTCGGGCCCTGCCTGTCCCGCCGACGCGAAACCGGCCAATCTGAACTTCACCTTGAAGGACATGAACAACCAGGATGTGCGGCTGTCCGACTTCAAGGGCAAGGTGATCCTCCTCGATTTCTGGGCGACGTGGTGCGCGCCCTGCAAAGTGGAGATTCCGTGGTTCGTCGAATTTCAAGAAAAGTACGGGTCACGCGGTCTGCAGGTCGTCGGCGTCTCCGTCGACGACAGCCACGAGCAGCTGGTTCCGTATGTGTCGCAGCTCAAAATGAACTATGCCGTGCTCCAGGGTCTGGGGCATGACGACGTGCAGGACGCGTTTGGTCCGATGTGGGGCATTCCCGTGACGGCGCTGATTTCGCGCGACGGCCGGATCTGCGCGAAGCACATGGGCATGAGCGCCAAAGAGACGATCGAGGATGAAATCAAATCGCTCCTCAACGTCGTGATATGATGCGAGAACGATGCTGAAAGGGTTCACTCACGCGCGGCTTGCCTGCGGTTGCCGCGTCGCCTTCCGCGAAGGCGTCGAAGGGAGCCCGGTCACCGTCGTGGTTGACGAGAAGTCGCCCGGCTGCATGCTGACGCTGCACGTGCGCGATCTGCCGCTGTTCGATTATCGGGAAGCGCTTCGCGCGTCGACCCGCCTCGGCCCCGCGGAAGAAGAAGAATACGAAGAAGAAGGCTAGCCGCCTTCCCCCTCACAACACCCGAACATCCGCAACGAGCGGCAAGTGGTCCGATGCGACCAGCGCGAGCCGTGTACGCGGCAATTCGACGCCGACGATCTCCACCCGACCCGCATAGTAGATGTGATCCAGATGCAGCAGCGGAAAGACGCCCGGATAGGTCCGGCGTCGGCTCAGGTAATTGCGCAGGTCTACGCTATTGAGCCGGGCGCTCAGCGTTGACGTGACGAGGCCTTTCATCCACTCGTTGAAGTCGCCCAGCACCAGCTTCGGACCCGACACGCGCCCGTCGGTCACAATTTCGGCGAGTCGCTCGGCCTGGTGACGGCGTTCGAGGAGCGCCGTGCCCAGGTGCACGTTGTAGACGTGCAGCGTCGAGCCGTTGACCGACACGTCAACGCGCTGCAGCCGTCGCGGTTCACACGTTTTCCATGACAGATCGTGCTCGAGATGCTGCGCGATGGGGAAGCGGCTGAGCACCGTGTTGCCGAACTGATGTCCGCGGAGCAGCCGCGCCGAGGACATGATCCAGCCCATGCCGAGCGCCGCCCCGATTTCTTCGGCGTGGCCTCCGCCCCGCGGTCCGGCGCCGACCACTTCCTGCAGCGCCACGACGTCGGCGTCGATGGAGCTCAGCACGGCGATGGTGCGTTCGGGCCGCGTGCGCCCGTCGAGTCCGCGGCAACGGTGGACGTTGTACGTGGCGATCCGCAGCGAGGTGGGCCCGTGTGTCACTACGTTATGATAGTCCGGCGGGTTGGGAGGCAATCTGATGACGCGGCCCGAGATCGAAGTGACGTGCCCCTGCTGCCAGTCGGCGCTCGTCGTCGACGTCAACCTCGGGCGTGTCGTGTCGCACAAGGAGCCCGACCGTGGGAACAAGCCCGAGCTGAGCGATGCGCAACGCATCCTCTCCGAGCAGGCGGCGCGGCGCGAGGCCGTATTCCAGGAGTCGGTGAATTCGGAGAAATCGCGCGGCGATGCGCTGTCGAAGCGTTTCGAGGAGGCGCTGCGTCAGGCGCGCGACGAACCGATCACGAAGCCGACCAGAGACTTCGACCTCGACTGAGCGCCTGCGGCGGCTGAACAATGGTCACCAAGTCGCCTGTGTCCCCGTCGGCAGCTCCGTCCATCTGTCCTTACGCTTGTAGAAGAGCGGCTTTCTTTCGGGAAACTGCTTCCTGAACGCGCGGTACCGCGCGCGCAGCGCGTTGACATGCCGGTTCGACGATGCGAGCCGCCGATGCGGATGCTCGAGCAGCATCCGCTCCACTTTCCAGACGTTGGTTTCGGCGAGCCGCCAGTCGTAGCCTCCCATCACGCGAAGATCGACCACCGCATAGGCGGTGACACGTCCCGTCAGATCGATGTACGGATCCATATAGCTGACCGCCAGCGCACGGGGCGTGTCGAATACCGGCTTCCGTCCATGGAGACCCGGATCCCGCGATCGCGCCACCGAGCCCCATCGCCCGCCGCGGCGATAGACGAAGATCACGTGATCGAGATGGTCGATTGATTCGAAGCTGAGAACGAGCGGCGGGTAACCGTGGTGCTCCATCACGACTGCCGCAAAGAGCGCCGCCTCGAGGCAGTGCGCGCGGCCGTGGCGAACGACGCCGCGAAAACTCCTGAGCGTCGCGCGTCCGCCCGGCTCGTTGTTGTAGGGAAGCTGATTCAGATATCGCTGAACCATCAGCGGCATGCGCAGCTTCGCGAGCAGACGCCGCTCGGCGGGGAGGAACGCAGATGCGTCCGGCTTCCCCCCGATGTTACTTGGCGGAGGCAACTGCCTTGAGATCGGCGACGACCTGATCGGGCTTCCAGTCCTGCCCGGTGTAGACCTTGACCAGCTTGCCGTCGGCGTCGACGATCGCCGTCCGCAGGGTGTGCGCGATGTTGACGGGGTCGTCAGGCGCGCGCGTGATGGTCATCCCGAATCTGGACGCGAACTGATCGATCTCGTCGCGATCGCCCGTCAAGAAGGTCCACCGGGCCGGGTTGGCCTTGAGGTCGCGAGCGTGCTGTTTGAGGACGGCCGGCGTGTCGGTCCCCGGATCGAAGCTGACGCTCACGAGGTGCGCCTTGGCGAGCGCCGGATCGGACTCGAGCGACTGCTGCACCGCCGCGAAATTGCGGTCCATCAGGGGGCAGAAATCAGGCAGCGGACACTTCGTATACATGAATGTGATCGCGAGCGGCGAACCTCTGAAGCTGCTGAAGGCGCGTTTGTGTCCATCCTGATCGATGAAATTTGCATCCGGCGCCGATTCGCCCGGTTTCAGCAGTTCGAACCCCGAAGAGGCGGTTGGCGGCTCGGGCGCCTTTGCGAGCGGCGCCTCGCCGACTTTCTTGACCTCACTGAAGTAGACATCGTCGCGTGAGACGACGAGCGTGGCGTTGATGAGATCGCCTGGGGCGATGCCCTCCAGGACCTTCGGGTCCTGGACCTTGTACGGCATCGTCATCGCCTCCATGAAGCCTTTGATCTCTTCGTGCTTCACCGTGGCCTGCCGATGATCCGGCGACACCTCGACAACCTGCCCCTGCACCGGATAGGTAGTGCTGCGACCCTTCGGCGCTTGCTCGCGGCGGCATGCGGCGCCAATGAGGGAAAGGGCAAGACAAAAAGCAATTTGAGTCCGCATCTGAATAGTCTACAGTCGTTCACGATGATTTGGGTGGGGACGTCCGGGTACAACTATCCCGAATGGAAAGGCAGCTTCTATCCGAAAGATCTTCCGCAGGCGAAAATGCTGCCGTACTATGCGGCGCGATTTCCCACGGTCGAGATCAACTACACGTTCTACAGAATGCCGACCGAGAAGCTGGTGAGCGGCTGGGCGGCGCAGACCCCCTTGCCCTACAAGTTGACGCTCAAGGCGCCGAGGCGCATCACTCACGACAGCCGGCTGAAGAACTGTGGTTCGCTCCTGATGTCGTTTTGCGATGTCGCAGGCTCGCTTGGCGAGAGGCTCGGCGCGCTGCTGTTTCAGCTGCCGCCGAATTTAAAGAAAGACCTGGCGCTCTTCGATTCGTTCCTTCAGGATCTTCCGCCTGGCGCGCGCGCGGCGTTCGAGTTCCGACACGCCTCATGGCTCGACGACGAGGTGTACGAGCGGCTGCACCGGCGCAACCTGGCGCTGTGCGTCGCCGACAGCGAGAAGATGTCGACCCCGGTGCAGGTCACCGCCGATTACGGATACTTCAGGCTGCGGGATGAGGGATACGGACCCGACGCCATCGCGCGGTGGGCGGATACGATTGCCCGCGAGACCGCGCGATGCCGTGACGTCTTCGTGTACTTCAAGCACGAAGAAGAAGGTAAAGGGCCCGAGTTCGCCAGGCTGCTGATGGATCGACTCGGGCTCTGACTACTTCTTGATGTCTGGAATGACCTGATCCGGATACCAGAAGGTCGTGTGACAGCTTTCGCAGGCCTCGTCGATTTCGCCATCCGCGTCGGAGAGTTGTTCGGCGCTCTTGGCGTCAACGGCTTTCATCGCCGCCGCCACCGCTTCGGCCAGGCCTTGAGCCTTCTTCGCGAACCCCGCGCGATCCTTCGCGATGAGCGCGTCCATCTGGGCCGGCTCGAGCTCCGTGCCGGGATTGTTCGACTTGTCGTTCGGCCCTGCGACACGGCGTCCTGGAATCATCAGCAGGTTGCCCGCCTCCGATAGCAGAACGACATTCTTTCGAACCTCAGCCCACTCCGCATTGCTCTTGGGCGCCTTTTCCACGACGCCGTTGGGCCCTTCCTCAGAGCCGACCACGCCGAACAGGAACTGCGACGTCGGGATGACGATGTAGTCCATGAGCTCTTTTATGGTGCCGACTGGCTTTGCGGTGGCCTGCGCGGCGGCCGGCCGCGGAGCCGCGGGCTTCGCCGCCGCTGGTCTTGGCGCCTGAGCCATCATGCTGGCGGCGCTGAAAGTGAGTGCGATGGGCACAAGCAAGAAGTGTTTTCGCATAATCACATTCTACGGTGCGCCTTTTGGGATCAATCCTGAACAGTTTCTGAATTTTTGCAGACGAACGCCACGATCTGCTGTTCAGCCCAATATCCGTCGTCCGTTCCTGAGGCCGGGCCGACAAAGCCGCAGTGGCCGCCGTGCCCGCAAATGCGCAGATCGACGTGCGGGTTACCCATGACCTTGGGATCCCGAAACGGCTGGGACGGCACGAACGGGTCATCTTCGGCGGTGATGATAAGCGTCGGGATCGCGATGCGGCCGATGATGCGCAGCGAGCTGGCGCGATGGTAATAGTCTTCGGCGCCGCGGAAACCGAAATACGGCGCGGTGTATATCTCGTCGAAGTCGCGAACGGTGTGGACCGACCCCAGCCGGGCGAGATCGAAAAGCCCTGGCCGGCGCCGCGCCTTTCTGCGGATTCGACGCTTCAGATCCTTGACGAAGTTCCACTGGTAGAGCGCGTTGCCTGGCTGCTCGAGGGCGCGCACGCATTCTCCGATTTCGATGATCGGCGACACGGCGGCGACCGCGCGGAGCGCGCGCGGCGCGTGGACGCCGTACTCCGCAGCCAGCTTCAGGGCGACGTTGCCGCCAAGGGAGTAGCCGGCGACGGCGATCGCCGGCAAGCCGTCGATCTCGATCAGTTCGTTGAGGACATGCGCTGCGTCGGCCGTCAACCCGGAGTGGAACAGGCCGACGGAGAGCTCTTCGGTGTCGCCGCAGTTTCGCTGATTGAGACGGACCACGTTCAGGCCGCGGGCGAAGGCCTTTGCGGCCAGGCCGCGCATGTAATGGGCGTCGCTCGACCCATTGAGCCCGTGCAGCGCGATGAGCGTCACGTGCTCCCACGGCCGTCGCTGCCAATGACAGTCAGCGGCGACACGCGATTCCGCGTCGACGTCAAAGTAGCGGCGCGACGGCCTTGGAAGACCAGGGAAGTATCGCGGATTCCCCCAGCTGAAAAGCGTCATCTTGTGACCGCTCGCCAGCGAGGGCCTGGGTGTGAAGCTGTCGATCATGCGCAGTCGTCGAAAGGCGGTACGCTATTCTTCATCGGGCGCATCGGTGCGCTGGCTCGCGCGCCCGAACGCTATGCAACGTAGTGTACTCGCGCTCTGCTTGTCGGCCCTGGCCGCTGCGGCCTGTCAGCGTCCGACGCCGGGGCCGCCTCCACCCGTCATTCCACCTGTCGCCGGCTCGATCGAGATGGACGGAATCTCGGCCCCGGTCCGCATCGTCCGCGATCGCTGGGGCGTGCCGCACATTTTCGCGACGACTCGAGACGATCTGTTCTTCGCACAGGGATTCGTTCAGGCGGAGGATCGACTGTTTCAGATGGATCTGTGGCGGCGATCGGTGCAAGGGCGGCTCTCGGAGGTGCTCGGCGCCAATTTCGTCGGGCGGGACGCGATGACGCGGCGGATTCAGCACCGCGGCAATCTCGAGGAGGAGTGGGCCAGCTACGGTCCTGATGCGAAAGCGATTGCCTCGGCCTTCGTGCGCGGCGTCAACGCCTGGATCGCTATCGCTCGTAAGAATCCACCCGACGAGTTCCGCCTCGCGGGCTGGGAGCCCGAGGTATGGAGGCCTGAGGATCTTCTCAACCGCACCGATGCGTTCCTTGCGAGCGCTGACGCACAGGCGGAGGTCTTCCGCGCGCGCTTGATTGGCGAAGTGGGCGCCGCACGCGCTGCGGCGCTGCTCGGCGACGAGGCGCCTGGAGGAATGCCGGCAGGAGTGGATCTGACGGCAATCAACTTCCAGGTGGGCGAATCGCTCAGCCGGGTCGGCACACGCCCGTTCTTCACGGCGCTCTCTTCGGCGGCCGGCAGCAACGCGTGGGCGATTGCCGCCCCTCGATCCGAGACCGGCTCGCCGATCGTGGCGACCGATCCGCATCGACTGCTCTCGAATCCGTCGATCCGCTATCTGGTGCATTTGTCGGCGCCAGGATGGAGCGTGATCGGTGCGGCGTCGCCCTGGATGCCTGGCGTCGTCATAGGCCATAACGAGAATGTCGCGTGGGCGACGACCTCGTTCGCGGCGGACATCGCGGACCTTTACGTCGAACGCGTCAATCCCGAGAACTCGCATCAAGTCGAGCAGGATGGCCGCTGGCGTAATACCAGGGTGATTGTCGAATCGATCGCGGTGAAGGGCAGTTCGAAGCCCACCCCTTTCGAGATCGAATACACGCCGCACGGCGTCGTCATCGGCCTCGACCGCATCCGTCACCTTGCGTTCACCTTGCGCTGGAGCGGCGCGGAGCCGGGCGCCGCCGCCGAGCTCGGCGCGCTGGCGCTCGATCAGGCGACATCGGCGGCCGGGATGCGGGAGGCGCTCACTCGCTGGAAACTACCGATTGTCGAGGTGGTGTACGCGGACAAAGGGGACGGCACGATCGGATCCCAGGTCGCCGGGCTTCTGCCGACGCGCCAAGGGTGGGACGGCCGGCTTCCCATCGCCGGATGGACCGGCGGGACGGAATGGAATGGTTGGCGGACGATCGACGATCTCCCGCACGCGACGGACACGGCGCCGGGATACGTGGCGTCGGCGAACGCCAGCCGCGCTCGAATCGAACGAATTCGCGGCGTCCTCTCGGCGCCCAGGACCTTCTCAATCGCCGACTCCGTCAGGCTGCAGCGCGACGTCCGGGCCTGGAACGGCGACCGCCTTGTCCCACTTTTCGCGCGTGTCCGCAGCAATCGAGACGATGTCGAGCAGCTGCGCGAGCGGATCCTCCGATGGGATCACGAGGTGTCGCTGGATTCGGTCGAGGCGGCGGTGTACGTCACGTGGGAGCGTCTCGCGAGGCGCATGCTGATCGAACAGCGCGTCCCCGGAGCGCTCGTTGAAGAGTTCGACTCACGGCGGCCGAATTTAATTGTGCTGGCGCTGCTTGAACCATCTCGCGTCTGGTTCGACGGCGACGTGGTCAAGGCGCGCGACGACCTGGTGCTTCGAGCGCTCGAGGCCGCGGCTGATGAGCTGAAGGAGGAGACCTGGCGTGACGGGCAGAAGGTCGTCTTCGCCCATCCGCTGGCGATCAACGACGCCGGCCGGCGACGCTTCAACCTCGGCCCGTTCAATCGCGCGGGGTATGCCGAAACGGTGATGTCGATGTCAGGTCGCCGCCCGGACGCCACGGTCGGCGCCTCGTTCAGCGCGGTGTTCGACCTCGCGAATTGGGATCGGTCGCTTGCTCAGAACGCGCCCGGCCAGTCGGAGCGGCCGGAGAGCCCTCACTTCGGCGATCTGGGTAAATTGTGGGCGGACGGCGCCTACTTTCCGCTGGCGTTCAGTGAAAAGGAAGTCGCCGCCAACGCGCACTCGACGCTGATGTTGACGCCGCGCAAGTAAACGTCCGGCGCCGGCACGCTAAGTGGGCTTCGTGAAATTGACCTTCGGAACCTGTGTGGCCTCTGGCGGCGCCTGGAAAAACGGGTACTCCTTGAAGCCGAAAACCTTCGCGGTCAGATTGGCCGGAAACTGTTTCGTGGCGGTGTTGTATTCCTGGATGCGTTCGTTATATCGCTGGCGCTCGACGGCGATGCGGTTCTCCGTGCCCGACAGCTCGTCCATGAGACGGTTGAACTGCTCGTTGGCGCGAAGCTGCGGGTAGTTTTCCGAGATCGCAAGCAGCCGTCCGAGTGCGGTCGTCTGTTGATTTGCGGCCTGAATGGTTTCTTCCGGCGTCTTGGCCGCCAGCAGCTTCGCCCGCGAATCGGCGATGTCCTTGTACACCCCCTCTTCGTGCGCGGCGTATCCCTTGACCGACTCCACCAGATTGGGAATCAGATCATTCCGTCGTTGCAGCTGATTCTGAACCTGGGCCCATTGCGACTGAACGGCCTGGTCCATGCCGACGAATTTGTTGTACGAGCAACCGCCCAGCGGCAGCGCCGCGAGCGCCACGATCACGAGTCGCGCAGCTGTTCTTCGTGTCATAGCCATATCATTCACCATCCGGCGCCGCCGCCGCCACCACCGCTGCGGCCGCCGCCAAAGCCGCCGAAGCCGCCGCCAAATCCACCGCCGCCGCCGCGACCGCCGAAGCCGCCGCCCCATCCTCCGCCGAACGGACCGACGCCGCTCGACCAACCGCTCCATGGGCCGCCGCCCCATCGGCCCACGCCGTGACGCCGGCGCCGGCCGAGTCGGCTGATGATGAGGATGGCGAAAAACACCAGCATCATCACCGTCATCGGGGTCGGAGCATCCGAGGGGGCCGCCTGCTCACTCGGAACGGCGCCTTCCGGGAGCGTCACGTTCCGGCCCTGCGCGATTCGCGCGATGATACGCGCGGCGCCGTTGCGCAGTCCGACGCCGTACTGGCCTTCGCGAAATGCCGGCGCCATCACGAGCCGGCTCGTCTCACCGGCGAAACCGTCGGTAATCCATTGCTCGAGCTCGTAGCCGACCTCGACCCAGACCTGGCGCTCCTTCATCGACAGGACGATCAGCAGACCGTTGTCTTTGCCCTTGTCGCCGATGCCCTTGCCGTGATTCTCGAACAGCTTGTTGGCGTACTCGCGAAGATCGCCGTAGCCGTCGATGTCCGGAACGGCGGCGACGACGACGATGTCGCCGCTGGCCGATTGGAGCGCGCGGCTCATCCTGTCGATCGCCGCGGCGCTCTCGGGATCGATGACGTGCGCGAAGTCGTTGACCGGGGCGGTCAACTCTGGAAGAGCGGCTTGGGCGGCGGCGATCAGCCGTGCGCCAGACCCCACGAGGATCAGAAGGCCTGCGAATGCGGCAATCGCCAGTTTTCTCATCAACTGCGGGACCAGTTGTCGATGTAGTGCACCAGCCGCCGGATCGTCTCGAGGTAGGGCGGAAACAGGCGCTCCGCTTCGGCGGATGTAATCTCCGCCACACCAATCAGTGCGACGATTTCCGACGCGACGGACGGCATCGCCACGCGGTGCTCCACATGCCGGGCCGCCGCGCCTCGATCGTGCTCGGCCGGGGCTGCGCCATCGAGGCGCGCGACGCTCGCGAGCAGCGCCGCGAACGCCGGCGCCGATTCGACGATCAGGACGGCGAGGGCGTCTCCGCGGCCGCGCGTCTCCAGATAGCCTTCGCGCAGATGCAGCCAGTGGCCGCGCGCCTGGACCTCGCACGCGCGGCGCAGGTCGGCGGGATCGACGCGAAGGCCGTCAAACGGATTGCTCCCCGAGACGACACTGTGGTCAGCGAGGATCGCGCCGAACTCGAACGGAAAGGCGTCAAGCGATCGCCCGAACTCCTGTGTGTCGAGGACGAGCGGCGTCGCCAGCCCGTTGTCGCGCCACGTCTCCATATGAGCGGCGCACGCGCGCAAGTCTTCAGTGGAGAGGGCGTTCACGACAGCCAGCGTGTTGACGACCGCCGGCGCCTGGGAGGCGTGCGAACCATGGCCGTCGCCGTGGGCAGGCTGGGCGCGCAAGCCGAACGCGACGAGCGATTGCAGGCGGTCGCCGAAGATCGCGCGGAGATCGCGTTCGAGGGCGGCGACCGCGTCGGGAAGGGCCATGAGATTCATTGTATAGAATGTGGCCGATGCATCTTCGCGAGTTGAACGTCGGTTGCTTCGGCGGCGGCACGGGACTGCCGAGCCTACTTGGCGGATTGAAGCGGAATCCGTGGCTGCGGCTGAACGGCGTCGTCACGATGTTCGACAGCGGGGGCAGCTCCGGACAGCTGCGAGACGAGCTTGGCGTGCTGCCGCCGGGCGACATCCTGAAATGCGCGCTGGCGCTGGCGCGCAACACGCGGGAAGCCCGACGCGTGCTGCTCGCGCGGCTCCCGACGCTCGAGCACGCGCGCCTTGGCGGGCACACCGGCGGCAATCTGTTGCTGTCGATGATGCAGCGCTACAGCGGCGACTTTTTGAACGCCGTCGACGGCCTGCGGTCGCTCCTCGGGTGTCGCGGGCGCGTCTGGCCGGTCAGCGTCGAGCAGGCTTCGGTCTGCGCCGAATACGGCGACGGATCCGAAACGCGCGGTGAAGTGGAAGTCGACGCCGGACAGATGTCGGGCGGTCTCGTGCGTCGCATCTGGCTCGAGCCGCCGGTGTCGATTCACCCGCTCGTCGCGAAGGCGATCGGCGAGTTCGACGCCGTCATCATCGGACCAGGCAGCTTCTATACGAGCCTGATGCCGATTTTTCTCGTCGGCGGCGTGCCGGAAGCGCTGGCGCAGGTCAAGGGGCCGGTGATTCTCGTGGCCAACCTTCTCACGGAAGGGCGCGGCATGGCCGGTTTTACCGCGGCGGACGCCGTCGCCCGCATCGAGCAGGCGATCCAGCGCAAGGTCGACGTCGTGATCACGAATACGACCTGGCCATCCTCTGAGGTGCTCGCCCGGTATGCCCTCGAGCATAAGCAACCGCTCGCGCCGGGCATCCTGCCGCCTCACGTGCAGATGGTCGGCGGCGATTTCTGGACCAGCGAGATCGCCCGCCACGACCGCCTGCGCCTCGCCTACGCGGTCTGGACGGTGTTGTCCGATCGGCTAATCGCTGATTGAAGGTCCGGCTAAAGCCGGACACTACGTCGGTGGACGGTTATCGTTTCTTTTTTATGGCTCTTCGTGTCTTCGTGCGTTTCGTGACTTCGTGATGAGCAGGCGCTCGCGGAGATCGATCAGCCCGTGCTGCTTTGAGCTTGGCCGCCCGTTCGATGATCGTCGCCAGCATGGCGCCGGCCTCGCCGCCCTTGGCGGGCCGGTTGGTTCGCCAGATCGCCGGCGTGTCCTGGCCGAGGATGTCTTCGAAATCGCCTTCGCTTTTCACGCTCACCGGCGCGAATTCGGTGATATCGAGATCCCCGGCCCACTCGTCACGATGTTTGATCAGCAGCCAGCTGCGAGAGCCGTCGCCTGACCCGCCCCGCGCGCCCGGATATCGGCCGCTCGTGCGGACGAGGACCCACGATCCTTTGAGCTTGTATCCGCTCAGCGTGAACTTCAGGTCGCCCTTCTTCAAGGCCGCATCCACATCGTCCACCTCGGGCGTCCACGTGCCGCGATCCCAGAGCATCACGATGCCTGCGCCGTACCCTTCCGGAATTACGCCCTCGAACTCGCCGTAGTCGAGCGGATGATCTTCCACCTTCATCGCCAGCCGCCTGGTCTTCGGATCGAGCGAGGGGCCCTTGGGCACCGCCCACGAAAGCAGGACGCCGTTGTGCTCGAGACGGAAGTCGTAGTGGAGGTGGCTCGCGAGATGTTTCTGGACGCAGAAGAAACGCGACTTGCCCGTCTGCTTTCCAACCTTGCCCGCCGGTTCGGGCGTCTTGTTGAAATCGCGCTTCTTTCGATATTCCTCGAGCGCCATGAGGACGATTACGCGACGTCGGATCCCAGCTTGTTCAGCGGGCGAGAGAAGACCAGGAACATCAGACCGGCCCCCACGGTGAACGCGGTGACCGCGATAAACAGGTTGGGGATGGTCATCGATTCGTAGAAGCCGGCAGCCCGGCCGCCGACGTAGTTGCCGACGGAGGTGCCGAGGAACCACACGCCCATGACGAGGCCGCCAATCCTGATCGGCGCCAGCTTGCTCATTGCGCTCAGGCCTACAGGGCTCAACGCCAGCTCGCCCCAGGTGTGGAGCAGGTACGTGAGAATCAGCCAGCCCGGTCCAACGAGCACGCCTCGCTCAGCTTGATACGCCGGTGGAATCAGGACCGCGAAGCCGGCGCCCACGAGAAGAAGGCCGACCGAAAACTTCAACACCGGTCCGGGCTCCTTTCCACGCGACGCCATCTTGATCCACAGCCACGCGAACATCGGCGCGAACACGATGACGAACAGGGCGTTCACCGACTGGAACCAGCTGCTCGGGAAGCTGTACCCGAATATCGTATTGTTGGTGTTGCGGTCCGCGAAGAGATTCAGCGTGGAGCCGGCCTGCTCGAACGACGAGGCGAACAGAGCGTATCCGACGAAGAGCACGCCGATGAGGATTAGATGGTTGCGCTCGACGCGTGTCCATCCGCCCGAGAGAAAGACCCAGGCGAAGAACCCGACCGAGAGGCCGAGCAGCACGTATCCCGCCGCGTCAGCGATCTGTGTCGCGGTGATCGGAAGCACGCCCGTGTAGACGCCAAGACCAAACAGGACGAGCACCGATACGCAAACGCCAACCCACTTGGTGGCGTGCCGCTTTTGCTCCGCGAACGCGGCCGGAGAACCGGGATCGGCCGGATGGAGTCCGGCCTCCCCCAGATACTTTCGTCCCAGCATGTATTGAATGAGGCCGAGCACCATGCCGACGCCCGCCGCGGCGAATCCGGCGTGCCAGTTCACGCGCTGGCCGAGATAGCCGCAGATGAGCGGCGCGACAAACGCGCCGGTGTTGATCCCCATGTAAAAGATCGAATAGCCGGCGTCTCGTCTGCCGTCATGCTGATGGTACAAACGGCCCACGATGACGCTGACGTTGCCTTTGAGCAGCCCGGTTCCGATCACGATGAGGACAAGACCGAGATAGAAGGTCGTGAGCGATGGAACGGCCATGCTGAAATGGCCCGAGGCAATCAGCACGCCGCCGACGAACACCGCGCGCTGCGGGCCGATCAGCCGGTCCGCAATCCAGCCGCCGGGCAGCGTCATCATGTACACCATTGATGTGTACAGACCGTAGATCGCGCCCGCTGTCACCGCATCGAACCCGAGCCCTCCAGCGGCCGGCGCCGCCGTCATGAACAGGATGAGCAGCGCACGCATGCCGTAGTAGCTGAAGCGCTCCCACATCTCGGTGAAGAACAGCGTCGACAGCCCGCGCGGATGACCAAAAAACGCATGATCGTATTGGCCCGGAGGCTCTGGAACGGGCTGCTTGAGAGCGGCAGCTGTGCTCATACGGGCAGTCTACCAGACCGCTATGTCAGAATGATCGAGCTCGATGCGCGCCTTATTGATCTCCACGTACGAGCTCGGCCGCCAACCCTTCGGCCTGGCTTCGCCCGCCGCATGGCTGCGCCGCGCGGGCTGGGGGGTCGAATGCCTTGACGCCGCCAAAGACCGCCTCGACGAGTCGAGCCTGACATCCGCCGACCTCATTGGAATCCACTTGCCGATGCACACCGCGACGCGGCTTGCGGCGCCGGTCATCGAACGAGCCCGCAGGGTGAATCGGTCGGCCCGAATCTGCGCGTACGGCTTGTATGGGCCGCTCAATGAGCCATGGTTGCGGTCGCTTGGCGTGGACGATGTGCTGGGAGGCGAGTTCGAGGCCGACCTGACCGCTATCGCCAACGCGATGACGGGAGCGGGGATCGCGCCTTCGCCGGCGGGACCCGGCGAGTCTGTCCCCCGTCTGCGGTTTCTCTTGCCGGATCGGTCAGGGCTGCCGCCGTTGTCGCGCTACGCCACGCTGCACATGCCGGACGGCGCCCGCAAAGTGGTCGGCTCGACGGAGGCCAGCCGCGGCTGCAAACATCTCTGCCGACATTGCCCGGTTGTTCCGGTCTACCAGGGGCAGTTTCGCATCGTGCAGCAGGACATCGTGCTGGAAGACATCGAGCGACAGGTCGCCGCGGGAGCGGAGCACATCACGTTCGGGGATCCTGATTTCCTGAACGGTCCGACGCACGCGGTCCAGATTGTGGAGTCGTTGCACGCCGCACATCCGGGCGTGACCTTTGATGTGACAATCAAGATCGAGCACTTGTTGCAGCACCGGGATCTGCTGCCAAAGCTCGCCGCGAGCGGCTGCGCGTTCGTGACGAGCGCGGTCGAATCGCTCGACGATCGGGTCCTGATGTTTCTCGACAAGGGACACACCCGCGCCGATTTTTTCCAGGCGGTGGATATGTGCCGCCGGGCCAATCTGGTTCTGACGCCGACGTTCGTCGCGTTTCACCCGTGGCTGACGCCGCGCGACTATTGCGACCTGCTCGACACGATCGCGCGGCTGGACCTGGTGGATCATGTGGCGCCAATTCAGCTCGCCATCCGCCTGCTGGTTCCCGCTGGATCCCGGCTTCTCGAATTGCCGGAGCTGCGCGAGCATCTTGCCCCCTTTGACCCGAACACGCTTTCGTACCGATGGGCGCATGCCGACGAGCGCGTTGATGCGCTGCACCGCGACGTCACGGCCATCGTCGGCACGCGTCTCTCGTCCGATCGCCGGGCGATCTTCGAAGAGATCTCGAGGCTCGCGCACGAGAGGGCCGGGTTGCCGCCGGCCCCACCGATCGGAGCCGGCGCCGCCGCGGTTCCGTACTTGAACGAGCCGTGGTACTGCTGCGCGGAGCCGAACCCCGATGATGTGAGGCTTATCTGAATCCTCGACGAGTTCTGCTTCTGGCGACGACGACCGGCTACCAGACGCGGGCGTTTGGCGAGGCGGCGGAGCGTCTCGGGATCGAGCTGGTGTTCGCGACCGATCGTTGTCACGTGATCGACGATCCCTGGCGGGATGGGGCAATCCCCATCAGGTTCCAGGACGAGGATGGCTCCGTCGCGGCGGTGATCGACGCACTCCGGTCGCGGCCAATCGACGGGGTCCTCACGGTGGGCGACCGGCCGACCGTCATTGCGGCGCGTGTCGCCGAGCGGCTCGGTCTTCCAGGTCATTCTCCTGCGGCGACCGAAGTCGCGCGGGACAAAGAGCGGACGCGGCGTTGTCTCAGGGACGCCGGCTTGCCGACGCCGTGGTTCACCCCGGCGCTGGCGCCTACGCGTCCGACAATGCTGATCCCGAACATCACGTTTCCGTGCGTGATCAAACCGGTCGCGCTGTCGGGCAGCCGCGGTGTGATGCGCGCCGACAACGTCGCGCAGTTTGTCGAAGCCTTCGCTCGACTCCAGGCGCTTCTGCGTCAACCGGAGATTCTCGCCGAGCAGAACGAGGCGCACCAGCGACTGCTCATCGAGCAGTTCATTCCCGGACGTGAGTTCGCGCTTGAAGGACTGCTTTACGAGTCGGACCTGACGGTCCTCGCGCTGTTCGACAAGCCGGATCCGCTCAATGGGCCATTCTTCGAAGAGACGATTTACATCACGCCCTCGACGCTCGATGCCGGCGCCCAGTCGCGGCTGGTGGAGACAATCGCGCGCGCGGCGGCCGCAATCGGCCTGCGGCATGGACCGATTCACGCCGAATGCCGCGTGAACGACCAGGGAGTGTTCGTGCTGGAAGTCGCCGCGCGGCCGATTGGCGGTCTGTGCGCGAAGGCGTTGCGCTTCGAGAAAAGGGGCCGTACCCCTTTTTCGACCGAGAAAGGGGTGCGGCCCCTTATTTCGCTGGAGGAGTTGCTCCTGCGCCATGCGGTGGGTGAGCGCCCGGACTCCTGGCGACGCGAGTCGCCCGCGGCCGGGGTCATGATGATTCCGATTCCATCTCGCGGCGTTTTCAGGGCCGTCGACGGTGTCGACGAGGCGCGCCAGGTCGCGGGGGTCGACGATGTCCGTATTACGGCGAAGGCCGATCAACTGCTGGTCCCACTGCCTGAAGGCGCCAGTTATCTCGGCTTCATCTTCGCCCGCGGAAATCACCCGGGCGGAGTGGATCGAGCTCTTCGGGCCGCGCATGCCCGCCTGCGGTTCAGGATCGACGCCGAGATCCCGGTGGTGAGCTACAATCACGCACATGGCTGATGCGTGCAACCCGACGCCGCCTCCCGCAGCGGTGACGAACAAGAGCGGCCGCAAAGTGTTCTGTACGAAGTTCCAAAAGGAGCTGCCGGGGCTCGACGCACCTCCATGGCCCGGAGAGCTCGGTCAACGGATCTTCGAGAACGTGTCCGCGCAGGCATGGAAGCTCTGGGAAGACAGGATGAAAATGATCCTGAACGAGTACCGGCTGATGCCGTGGCAGAAAGAAGCTCAGGACCTGATTGCTAAACATATGGAGGATTTTTTCTTCGGTGAGGGCGCCGCGCTTCCTCCCGGCTACATCCCTCAACAGGCGAAGTAGAGAACGGTCTAAGCTCATCCGCGCAGTTAATCGCTACTGCTTCCAGCCCTTCTGTAGCAAACTGCTGCAACCATAGCCAGTCGCCGCGCACTTCGCATCCCCTAACCCGCTCTCGTAGGACGTTTTATCAGCGGCGCCCTCTGACGATTCCCGGCACAGACTTTGATACTGACGTGGTGCGATGGGAGTCTATTGGGTGCAGCCGGGTGACTCGCGGGATCCAGATCCGGACGAAACGCCGGACACGCCGCTCGACGAACCCCGCCCGCCAGAAGTCCAGGACCCTCCCCCAATACCTAATGAACAAGGGCCGTACATTGTTCACGCAGGAGGCAGAGTGGTGAATACAGAACGCAAGGAACGAAGAGGATTCGCATCGATGTCGCCCGAAAAACAGCGCGAGATCGCCAGCAAGGGTGGCCGGGCGGCGCACGAAAAAGGTACGGCCCATGAGTGGACTGCAGACGAAGCGCGCTCGGCCGGACGACGGGGTGGACAGGTCAGCCGCGGCGGCCGCGGCCGGCTGGTGACCCCTCCCGGCGCCTCCGAAAGCGCCGCTCCGAACTCCGAAACGCCCGCAACCGGCGAGCGCTTCCCAGCAACTCGCGTCGAATGACTCGTGCCGACGCGCCCCGACCGACGACTTTGGAGGCGACCGATAATGTCAAGATATGTACTCGTGGCTTCGATGCTCGCGCTCACGATCGTAGCAAGTCCCGCGAGCGCGCAGACCGGGTCTTCCGGGACATCCACGGGGCAGAATCCCACCACCCAACAATCCTCGTCAACGCCGCCGGCGCCGGCGGATGTGCGGCCGGCGACGACGACGTTTTTCGGCGACACTGGGTTGTGGTTTGTGCCGACGGCGGAGGTGCTGGCGCGCGGTAAGTGGTCGGGGAGCGCGTATCGGCGGGGCACGAACTACATCCAGGGGTACACCAACGTCGGCGATTTCGCGGGGACGGTGGCGGTCGGCGTGGGCGACCGGGCCGAGATCTTCACGTCCTTCCTGTTCGACACGCGGATCGACCGCGACGTGCGGCCGATCTTTCTCCCCTCGCAAGCCGACTTCGGGGGCTTCGTGGATCGCTATCCGCGCGTGACGCAGGTATGGACCGGGAACCACGTGGGCGACTGGTATGTCGGCGGGAAGGGGAATCTGCGGTCGGAGTACCGCCAGCACGCCGCGGCGGTCGCGCTGCGCGCGATGGTCAAGATTCCGACGGGCGACGATGCGGTGGGCAACGGGACGGGGAAGACCGATTTCTCGATCGACGTTGTGGCGAGCAAGGATGTCCGGAAGATCGTCGAGGTGGCCGGGTATGGCGGCTACGAGTGGCGCGGGTCGCCGGAGGGGTTCGAGCTGCCGGGCGGGGCGTTCCGGTATGGCGGCGGCGTCGGCTTTCCGACGCGGAGTCCGGTGCGGCTGAATCTCGAATTGAACGGCGTGCTGCCCTCCGACGATACGGCGACCACGACGACGGCGCTGGTCGGCGCGGATGGGTCGCGGTCGGCATTGACGACCGAGACGGAGAATCTGACGCGGGCGACCTTTGGGGTGACGTTCCAGGCGCCGAAGGGCTTTTTCCTGGGCGGCGGGTTGAGCTGGAACCTGCCGAAGCAGGAGCGCACGGAAGCGTTCTCGGAACTGAGCGAGAGTCCGTTTGGCGATTACTGGGATTGGCAAGTGCGGCTGGGCTATCACCCGGGCGTGCGCGTCTATGTGCCGCCGCCGCCGCCCCCGCCGCCGCCCCCTCCGCCCCCGCCGCAGGTGCACAACCTGACGGTGACGGCGGCGTGCGATCCGTGCACGGTGCAGGTCGGGCAGAGCTCGACGGTGACGGCGACGGCGCAGGATTCAACCGGCTGCGCGGTCACGTACCGGTGGACGGCGCCGAGCGGCACGTTTGCGAACCCGACGGCGGCGCAGAGCTTGTGGACGGCGGGGCAGCAGGACGGGACCGTGCCGGCGACGGTGACGGTGACATGCCCGACCGACAACAAGACGGCGGCGGCGACGGTGAACATCCAGGTGGTGCGGCCGGCGCCGAAGGTCTACACGTTTGAAGACGTGCATTTCGACTTCGACCGCTACTCGCTGCGGCCGGAAGCGACGCGGGTGCTCGACGAGGCGGTGACGGCGCTGCGGGAAGACCCGACGCTGCGCATCCAGATTGAAGGCCACACGTGCAACATCGGGACGGCCGAATACAA
>JADMIO010928626.1_pt1 | contig 28650 bp, 20 predicted proteins | sample 8958161 | NCBI WGS metagenome assembly JADMIO01 (sample SAMN16585339, study PRJNA669376) | soil metagenome | isolation source: Crop rotation soil | place: USA: Cullars Rotation, Alabama | collected 2011 | reverse complement strand
GCCGCGACTTCAAGTCACGTGAATTCCAAGCTTCGGATCCCACTGTGCTGGAAAGTGTTGGTTTCTGAGGTGCCATCTGAGTACTGAATGACGCACTCGTTCGTGACACGGCCATTGACCGTGGCGCTGAGGAATGACAAACCGGAATACCAGGCGGGGGAGGCGAAAGTGAGATTGGCGTTTCGATGAGCAAAGTCGACAAAGACAGCATTGTCAGCGGCGTAACTGGCCGGCATTTGATAGTGGTGGTCCGGGAGGTTCGCACTATTGATGGTGGAACCAGCCAGGGGCAAACCGGTATTGGGCATGAGCCGATAGAAGCCCTGTTCGTACCAGGTATTACTATTGTTATTCGTGCCTCCATCCATGGAGACGGTGGTAGCGGTGGTGAGTGTCAAAGGGCGGCTGGGCGCACTGGCTTCAACAATGCCGTCGGCATCGTAACCAGAAACGGCAATCGGGTTGAAAGAAACTCCGTCAACAGAGCCGCCGAGCGCGAAAATCATGCTGCGAGCACTAGAGCCAGGGTGTGAGAATTCGATGCTGGTAATCGGGCTGGCGCTACTAACGGTGATATCGCTGAAAAACACTCTTGGCTGCAGGGCGGTTGGGGATTGGTTATTCACATTGTTGAAACTCAAGCTTTCAATTGAATAACGGCCATTGGCGATAAAGACGGGGGTTGGGGTGGTATTAAACCAATCGAGCGAGTTGAAGGAACCGAAGTCAGAACTTGAATCTGCGTGATGCACAATATAGCTGATGCTCACCGGCCCGTTGGCAGCAGAACTGACGAGTGACAAGGCTGAAAAGGTTGCAGGAACACCGAGTGTGAGAACGCCACTCGTTTTTTGGGGAGAAAGAAAGACCACATTATTGGTCACGAAGGTCGGTGCCATCCGGTAGGTGTGATTGCCGACAGAAAAGGTAGAATTTGCATTCGGAACACCCGTAGTCAGCGCGCTTCGATTAAACCCTTTCTCATACCAAGTGTTGCCGTAATTGTTGGTACCCTGATCCATGGTCACAGTGGTCAGGTTCAAGTAGAATCCGCTTCGACGAGCGGTCGATTCTACGATCATGTCGCGGTTGAAACCCGTTACTGGAACAGGAGTAAAATCGATACCATTGAGTGAGCCACTGAGGCCGAAGATAGCGGCGCGGTTGCCACTGGAGGATGAGAAATCGATACTGGTTACGGGATTGATGTTATCGGAAAGTGCAATGTCGTTGTAAAAGAGTCGTGGAGAACCACTATTGGGAGCGGCCGACAGTGCCCCTAAATTGCCGTTGTCCAGATTTACACGGCCACGGGCATACCAAGCAATGGTCGGATTTGAAGTGTTAAACCAATCGGCAATGCTCAGGGTGCCGCTTTGAACACCCCCATTCTGATAATGGATAGTAAAATTGATGGTGCTGGCACCACCTCCACCAGCGTTCAAAACGGAAATACTGGAAAGAGCGACTGGCGTGGTAAGGGTAAAAGTGGCATTGGGAAGAGCCGAATAAACGCACAGGACATTATTGGCGGCGTAGTCGGCAGCCATTTGAAATTGGCGACTGGAACCGTCTGCAGCACTAAACGTGCTTGCCCGGGACGGCAGGCCAAGGTCTTGAAGGACAGGTTGGAATCCTTGTTCAAACCAAGCCCAAGCGTTGTTATTGGTGCCACCATCCATCGTCGCACTCGTATAATCATTGAAGGCTCCTGGGACGGTGTTTTCCACGACCACATCGGCGTTAAAACTGCCGGGTGTCAAGGCGATAGGGTTATGGTCGGCGCGAACTAAACCGGTGAGCAGCAACGTTACGGCCAGAGGAGCGAAGGTTTGTATGTCAACGGGACTTTTTCTCATGGTGGCTTAGGTTAATCAGCACTTCTTTGGTCATCCGGATTGAACGGGGCGGAGTAGTTTCTGCGAAGGGGGGGATTACGGTGTGTTAAGACTCACCCGATCTACAAGTGGGTTACTGCATTTATCTGCGGTGGATCCGGCAGGAGAAGTCGTGGGAAAGGATAGAATGCGAGAAGAATTTCCTGAATGAGCGTGAAAATATGGGGAAAATGCGGGCATTAATAATAGCGGTTAAAGTTTAGTTTTCTACCGATGACAGCTAGTGTCTCAGAAGATTAAAACCGAAGTCAACCCAATGTCTGAATTACAAAAAATTTTACGGCAAACGTTTGATTTTGCGTGGATGGTGGCTGATGAGGGCGAGGCTCTCGAAGCGCGGGGTGACGCAAGCCAATGGTAAGGAAAGGGATATGGGCGGCCAGTCGCCTAGGAGGTGGGGATGGGGAATCCCGCTGAAGAAAACGATTGACCGCCCAATGGTTGGAGTGTAACAAAAACCGGTCTTTGGGATCAACTAAAAAATGGAAGAATGTTGGCGTGAAATGCTGCGCTGGAAATAGGTGGAGCAGCTGCAAGCAGGGAGGATCCGCGTGTGGTATCCGCACACGGGATCCAAGGCAAGCTGGCTTTCTGCGACTGGCGCCATTTGTATAGCCTAATTTGAGGAAGGCATGACCGAAAATTTGATTGCATCGAACACTGACGCAAAGGCAGATAACACTTACTGGAAAGAAATTGTAGTCAAGTATCAGGAGCCGTCCGTTGGGCGTGGGATCTGGCAAATAGCGAATACGCTCATTCCTTATGCGGCGCTCTGGTGTTTAATGTATTTAAGCAAGGGTGTTTCGTGGTGGCTGACGGTTCCGCTGGCACTGCTGGCTGGTTGTTTCCTAGTACGAACCTTCATTATTTTTCATGACTGTGGGCATGGCTCGTATTTTAAATCGCGTTTGGCCAATGACGTGTTGGGGACGATAACCGGGGTCTTGTGTTTCACTCCTTATTTCCATTGGCGCTGGGAGCACTCAGTGCATCACTCGAGCGCGGGGGATCTGGATCGACGGGGAACAGGGGATGTGTGGACATTGACCGTGCAGGAGTATCTTGAAGCATCGCGTTGGAAACGATTCGCATATCGACTGGCGCGAAACCCCTTCATCCTGTTCGTGGTGGCGCCGCTCATTTTGTTCCTGGTGAGGGAGCGATTCCCCTCGGGGAAAGCGGGTCGACGAGAACGGCGTTCCGTGTACCTGACGAACTTGCTGATCGGTGCCCAGGCAATTGTGATGTCGCTAATTTTCGGTTGGGAAGCGTATCTGCTACTTCAGTTGATCGTGATCATGGTGGCGGGATCCGCCGGGATCTGGTTATTTTACGTACAACACCAATTTGACGGTGTTTATTGGCAACGACGAGAGCAATGGGATTATGCGACAGCGGCGCTCCAAGGCAGCTCGTTTTACAAATTGCCGAAAGTGCTGCAATGGTTTTCGGGCAACATCGGTTTTCACCATATTCATCATCTGAGTCCGCGCATTCCGAATTACCACTTGGAGAAATGTCATGATTCAGAGCCGCTATTCCAATCCGTCAAACCGGTGACCCTGGTTTCGAGCCTAAAGTCATTTAGTTTTCGATTGTGGGATGAGCAACGGCAGAAGCTTGTGGGGTTTGGCGCGTTGAGAAGGGCGCGGAGACAAATGCGACGCAAATGCGCATTATAGCAAGGTCAATACTACTCTAAGCTAAACAGGCAGCCGGTTCGAGGTTTCGGATTTTTCTTAAGGACCCGCGCAATGCGAAGGTGAGCGCTGTCAGCCGTATTTCGCTGGCCAAAATAGGTTTTGTTATAAATCCATCTCCGCCACACAGCGTGACCTGGGCTGCCGCATCGCTATGGCCGGTCACGAACACTACCGGGGTTTGGGTGTTTGGACCAGTCTCATGAATCTTGGAGCAAGCCAGGAACCCGTCCATTCCCGGCATCCGCACATCCATAAAAATCAGGTCAAACTGTTTTTCAGTGGCGAGTGCAATTGCCGCTTCGCCGCTGTCCGCGCTCTCAGGCCGACCGAAAATAATCTGTAATGAACTGGCTACCGCTCGCCGTGAAATAATGTCATCGTCGACTACCAAGATTTTCACCGTGCCCAGCTTTGGCTCGTGGCGGTTAGCGGTCATTTCTGCCAGCAGCTCAAGGGCAGCTTTGGCAATGTTGAGTGCGGAAGAAGTGATTTGCTTTGGCTGTTCCAGAAGTTTTTTGAGCATGCTCTCCAAAGCCCAACTGAGCTGATATGTGGAATCCAGCTTTGCGCCTGCCGCATTCTGTGTCAGCGTGTGCACGCCCACATACAATGCTCCCAGACCTGCCAAGCGTTCCGCCGAATCGTTTGAGGCCGCCAGCGTCTCTGCTTGCCGGCTTAGTGATTGAAGGTCCGCTGGCACGCGTTCAAATAATGTTTCGGCAATCTCCTGGTAAGCAGGCTGACCCTGTGAAGCTTGATTTGCCGCGGGCCGATTTGCAGAAGGTTTCACCTCCGGGGCACAGCCGCGGTCACTTCGATTTTCAAGGCCTGCAGCCGTAGCCTCGGAAACTGTTTTTTCCGCGGCATGGGTTGTACCAAAGTCACTGATGCTGGCGGGGTGCAACGCGGCATCAGATTTCACGCATTTATTGATGCCCAAGACGCCTGCGCTGGATAACCGGTTGTTCACCACCAGCGTTAAGGCTTTTAGCGCCAACTCGAAGGTCAAGAAAGGTTTGGCAATCAAGTCCTGTCCTCCGGAAATGGTAGATTTGGCACGCGATTCGAAGTTGGTATGGCGAGTCACAAAAACCACTGGTGTGTTGCGGTTGGTTTCCGTTTCCTGAAGCCTCGTACAAACCTCGAAGCCATCGATGCCGGACATCTCCACATCCAAGAAAATTACATCGTAAGTGCGCTCCTTGGCCAAGGCCAGCGCAGCATCGCCGCCTGGTGCTAAATCCGGATTGCCGAATACCTTTTTCAACGCGCCCCCGATGGCTTGGCGGCTAATGGCATCGTCATCCACAACCAGCACCCGGACGGGTGGATCCATAATTTGATTAATTTTCAGGCCAGGCACACAAACTTTATCCAACAACTCAAGGGCATTGCCGGCAGTCCGCAATGAAGAAAGCGTCAATTCTTGCGCCTGATCCGCCAATTGTTTGAGCAAACCTTCCAGTGCGGAGGCGATTTGCCACGCTTCAAGCAAATGCGGGCTGGTATTTGCTTTGAACAGGCCAATTGCTTTGGACAATTCCAGCAACTGGTTGTGCCGGGCGCCATCGCCCCGTTCGAGGGTGATCCGGGACAGAATATCGCGCGCCAAGGCCAAGTGCTTACGGGCGAGCTCTGGGTTTCCTGAAATTAGGACCGGCTGCTCCTTCTTTTCCGCAATAATCTTCGGCTCCGGTGCAGTCGCCACCGCTTGTGGCTTGGGTTCTGGCCCGACTTCTGATTTTAGGCCAGGTGCTAGTTGTAGGTTACCCGAGGTTGCGGCAACAATCTCGACTGTTGTGGGATTGAAAACAGAATTTTTGGCTGTCACTTCCATGGACGTTTTCGCCTCTACAACCGCCCCTCCCTCGCGGAAGGAACGCGCGAATTCGGTAAACGATTTATTCTCTGCCAAAATATTCGGCTGTACATCCTTCGTGGTAGCCGCAACAGGCACCCGGTTATAAAGCCTTCCTCCAAGCAGCCGCACGATCACGATGCATCCGATCACGGCGAGGGCGCTGAACACAATTACGTACTTGGCGACGGAGGTTTGCTCCGCTGCTGAGGTGAAACTGGATGAGCGCGGCTGCCCTGGCATCGTGCGCAACTGGTTGCTGAGCGCACTCTCGTTCGGCAATGGCTTCCGGTCTGCGTTGGCGCTGGCCGGTGAGACACGAGCAGGCCCGGTAGGCGCGGCCGTGGACAACTCGGTGACGGCCTCAACTGCCCGAACACCAGTCAGATGGCAAAGGGCCAAAATCAGCAATAAAATCAGCCAAGGTTTACGCATGATACTCATTTCTTTTTGGGCTGCAGGCGCGGTCTATTGCCCGTCTGCGCTTTTAACTGGCGTTTAAATTCTGGACACAGGTGTCTCACCCTGGGCCAGCACAGACACAAGCAGCGCTTCATCCAGGAAGAAAGCATTTCGCATGCACAAACTGTCGTTAACTTTGACTGGGCACCCTGCTTCCCGGGTAGTTTTAGGAATCCTTCGTTCGTACCAAAGGCAGGAAGACACCCCCTGATTGACAGTGAGCGATTATTCTCAGTTGGACGCTAGCCATGATTAAGAAAACTCATGGATCGGGCGATTACTCCTGCAGGTGAAGTTTTTGGATGCCAGTCCTTTACCACATTATTCGCAAACTTTGCCAAAGTTTTTACAAATACCCTGAATTCATTGCTTCTTGCGATGCGAGAGCAATGGATAACGTCTCCGTAAAGAGCATGAGACGGGACCCGGCTTGAATAGCGCAAAGATTGACTCGACTATTTGTGCTCAGGCCCGGCGCTTTCAGCCGATTCGGGCTGCGACTTGATCGAGCCTTCAGTAACCGAGTTTTAACGTGAACCGGAGCACGTTAGTGCAAGGGACCTTTTCGGCATTTGGGGTAGGATGCCAGCCGGCACACCGCATTTCGCCATTGACCAATTTGCGACGGCGGGCGACGGCCTCAGCAAGCTTCTCGGTGAGGTCAAAATTGCCGTCAACGCATTCACCATGAGGACATGTAAAATAAAAGACAGACTTTGCGTGTTGGAGATTGGGCTTGTATTTCATGCCGCCGCTACGAGGGAGGCCAGCGGGATCACAATAGGAGATGCCAACAGAGAGGGACTTCAGTTTAGGAAACTTTTCGGCCAACGAAATAGAATCATTAATGCGTTGGTTCTCCCGCAAGCGATATTCGGTTCGGGGACTAGGCTTTCGGTTTTGCATTTTAGGCGGCCCGCATTGTGATATGAAATGGTTTAGAGAGGCCGACCAAAGCTTTCCCCGCGAGGCCCGCAATCACGGCCGGTGAAACCCTCCTCAAATCTCGGGCGCCTGCCGGAAATCCCCCCCCATGGACGAGCAACATCCACTTCTATGACGCCGCCACGCAAACGCGAGCGATCCAGTGCTCGAGTGGCGGCCTGGGCAATTTCCTCACTGGCCATGGTGACGAACCCGAACCCCCGTGACTGGCCCGTCTCATCGTCGAGCACCAGATTGACGTCTAAAACAGAACCATGAGCCGAGAAGAGTTCTCGGAGTTCGCTCTCGGTAATTTGGGCTCCCAAATTACCTACAAAAAGTCTATTTTGCATGATCGCGTCTCCGAAAGCGCCAGCCAATCCGAAGAAAGTACAAAGTTAGCCCTTCGGTGAACGAAAGCAAGGTATAACACCCGGCGGTAGGGTTATTCGGCAAGTGCGCGAACGCAGCCCGCAGCCGAGGGCAGAAAACCGTCACGATGTAAGACTTGACCTTTTTCTCAAAACAGGCACATTACCCGGCTCCAAATTTGGGGTGCGGCCATTATCGCCGTTTAGATCGCGCAACTCTTTAGAAATGCAGGATCGTCTGCTTAGAGGCTTCAGGCCCGGGGCGTGATTACCGAACTCGGAATTAATTAAATGCAGCACATTCGTAACATCGCCATTATTGCCCACGTCGACCATGGCAAGACGACACTGGTGGATTGCCTGTTAAAGCAATCTGGCACCTTTCGCGCCAACCAAGCTATTTCCTCGGAAGAGCGCATCATGGATTCAATGGATCTAGAGCGTGAAAAAGGAATCACTATCAGGGCGAAGAATGCGGCCTTCAAATATAAGGATTACCACATCAACATTGTTGATACGCCGGGACATGCGGATTTCGGTGGCGAAGTAGAGCGGATCATGAACATGATCGATGGCGTTCTGCTCGTAGTCGACGCAGCAGATGGTCCGCAGGCTCAAACCCGATTCGTCCTACGCAAGGCTCTGGAGGCGGGTGCCAAGCCCATTGTGGTTATAAACAAAATCGATCGCGACAATGCCACTCCTCACAAAGTGTTGGATGCCGTATGGGATCTCTTTGGGTCTCTGCATGCGACAGATGAGCAAATGGATTTTCCAGTAATCTATGCGAGCGCGCGAGACGGTTATGCCAAAGTGGACATCACCCATGCGAGCGGGACGATGGAGCCGCTCTTTGATGCAATCATCAAACATATTCCCCCACCCCGTGCCCACGCAGGGGAAGGTTTTAAGCTGCTCGTCGCCAATCTTGATTATTCGGATTATCTAGGTCGAATCGCTTTCGGGAAAATTTACAGCGGCAAGGTCAAGGTGGGAGATTCGTCCGTTTGTATTCACGGTGATGGGCGCAAAACCACCTCGAAAATCACTGCGATTTTCCATTTTGAAGGCCTCAAGCGCATCGAAATTACGGAGGCTCACGCAGGGGACGTCGTGGGGTTGACGGGTTTTGAGGAAGTATTTATTGGCGAGACGATCACGGACACATTAGATCGCGCTCCCCTGCCCTTTGTCCCCATTGATCCTCCCACCATTCAAATGCAATTCGCGGTGAACGACGGGCCGCTGGCCGGTAATGATGGCAAGCTGGTTACGGCCCGCCACATCTGGGAGCGCCTCGTCAAAGAAGTGCGCACGAACGTGGCGCTCCGCATCGAACAAACGGAGGCTCCGAATGTATTCAACGTGAGCGGGCGCGGGGAAATGCAAATTGCAATTCTTGTCGAGCAGATGCGCCGCGAAGGCCATGAAGTGCTCGTGTCTCGTCCAGAGGTCATTTATCGCAAGGACGAGAAAGGAAACCTGCTGGAACCCATTGAGAAACTGTTTGTGGAAATTCCGAAGGATGCAATGGGAGCAATCATGGAGAACCTGGCCGGTCGCAAAGCCGACATAACGAACATGCATCACCACGGCGAGATGGTGAGTATCGAAGCGCTTATCCCGATGCGAGGCTTGATCGGATTTGAAACTGATCTCGTGAACCAGACCCGCGGGCTAGGTGTAGTTAGTCATTTGTTCCATGAATATGGTCCGGATCGCGGCGACATTGCTGCCCGAAAGAACGGCTCGCTGGTGGCCATGGAAAACGGCGAAGCCACCTCTTATGCCTTGAATGCTGTGCAGGAACGAGGGCGCTTAATGGTTCAGCCAGGCGATGCCATTTATGTGGGGATGATCGTCGGCGAAAACGCCCGCGAAAATGATATTCCTGTCAACCCGTGCAAAGCGAAAAAGCTCACGAACATGCGATCACAAGGAGACGGCAAAGGCATACAACTGGAGCCCCCGTTGAAACTCTCGCTGGAGCGAGCTCTCGAGTATATCGGCCCCGATGAATACGTGGAAGCTACGCCGAAGAATCTCCGACTGCGCAAAAAGATCCTCGATGAGAATCAACGGAAACGAGCCCAGCAAAGCCGCTCTGCAAAAGTGATGGCGGAGTAAAGTAAGACGCGCGCGCTAGGGAAAAAGGCCGGGTAATTCCCCGGTTAGCAGCATGGGTGACGGGCGGATATAGGCTGGTAAACGAAATTGAATCGGCTAGGCGCTCAGGCGGGCGACTCCAGTACCTTCGCACGTGGGACAGGAAGGCGGAGCATGGCGCACCAGGTGATAAATGTAATCCTTAAGTTTGGCTCGGCGCATTTTTAATTCCTCGATTTCCTGATCGGTAGCGAAATCGATTTCTTCTTCAATCCGATAAACGGAGTCGTCAAGGCGATGATATTCATCAAACATTTTTCGGAAATGATCGTCAGACCCTTTCAAGCGCCTGATGATTTCACGATGTTCCGGAAACTCTCGGAGGATTGGATGATGGAGGTCCATATTCGTGCGTGTTTAAACTAGTTGCCTGGTTGTTTGTTCAACATGAATGGGGCCGTCTGAATTAGCACAGAAATGCTCTGAGTACCACGAGTCTGCCGAGAGAAAGGGAGGAAAACGTCTTTGCCGTGGGCTGAGGCCTGCAGGCACCCGAATAAGTGGTCTCTTTTCAGATCCATTCGCGGTTCCGCCGCTTAGGCGGTCTCATCTATATTACTCCCGATCCAGCTCCAGTAAAGTTTTTCTTTCGAGACACCGCTTCGAAAGTTGGAATGGCCAGTCTACCCAGGATCGAGACGGTAGACCAAAACGCGCTATGGTTCGTTAAGCTCCATTCCCACGAGGCATACATCATCGGAAAATCCGTTCCCAGCAGAGAAACGGCGAACCTCCTCCAAGACCTGATCGAACACCTCGGCAGCCCCAAAGCAGAGCCGCTGCTCAACGGCAGCTGTCAGGAGTGCCTGGGTGTAATATTCGTTATTAGGACCCTGGACTTCATAAAGGCCATCCGTAAAGAGCATCACCATGTCTTTCGGGTGCAAAGTCACGGTCGAAGTCTCGTAGCCGGAGTCTTCGATGAGCCCGAGCGCCGGCTGTCCCTTGCCACAGGCATTACTCAGGGGGGTGACTCGCCTTTCGCTCCGCCGCAGGTGTAGTGGCTTGGGATGACCTGCATTAGCATAGCGCATCACACCGGTCTTCCAGTCCGCCACCAAATAAAAAGCAGTGGTGAGCATCGGTGAACCGGTGTGTTTCAAGATGGCGTACAAATCACAATTGAGTTTGGTCAAAAACTTGCCGGGGTCGGCAGCTGCCGGTTTGAGTTCTTCAACCAAGGCACGAATCATAGCAGTAACCAAAGCAGAGCGCACTCCGTGGCCTGCTACATCACAGATGAAAACTCCGGCCTCGGCCTCAGAAAGCGCCGAGATGGTGAAGAAGTCGCCCCCTACCGCACCGGTGGGCAGGTACCGATGGATGAATTGGAAAGCGCTATCGAGCCGCGACTTGGACTTAGGAAAAGATGGGTACTGCTGGGGCAGCATCGTAAGTTGTATTTCCCGCGCCATCTTCAAGTCATCTTCCATCTGATAATTTCGAGCCCGCAGTTCTTTGCGGCTTTGGGCCAGCAAAGAATTCACGCGGCGAATTCTTTCGTCAGCCAGGCGTTGTTGAGTAATGTCCCAGAAAATACCCTGCAAGCCGGTTACATTACCGTCTGCAGCGTAGAGGGGCGTTTTTACCACCTGCACGTACATTTTACCCCCACCCGGAGGCTGATGCTCCTCGACGGTATCATAAGCCTGGCGCGTTTCACGAACGCGTCGATCATCTCGCTGGTACTTTTCTGCCAATTCACGAGGGAAAAAGTCAAAATCAGTTTTTCCAACGATTTCGTCCAATCGCCGGCCAAGGCTTTGGCAAAACTGCTGGTTGGCAAAAATGAATCGATCTTCGAGATCTTTGCGGAAAATATTTTGCGGAAGTGTCTCGACCAAGGAATGGTACAGCGCTTCAGAATCGCGCACTTTTGCTTCCGCTTGCCGTCGTTGTGTGATGTCTTCGACTGTACCTTCGTAATAAAGGAGCCCTCCTTTGACATCCCGAATGGCACGGCAGTTTTCCGAGATCCATATAATCGTGCCGTCTTTTCGATAAATTTGAGACTCAAATCCCGTAATGGTGTCATGCTCCTGCATCACACGAATAAATGCGCCGCGCCGATCCTTCAGGACGTACAACCCACGGCTTATGTCGGTTAAACTCTGCATCAACTCTTCGGGTGAGGAATAACCGTAAATACGCGCAAGGGCCGCGTTTGCCAAAAGGTAATGACCGTCCGGGGTGGTTTGAAAAATTCCTTCGACCAGATGGTCGAATACGTTGTGATATTTCTCTTCGGCATCCAGCAGAGCCTTGTCCATGCGATGCCGTTCCAGCGCATAACGAATGGAGCGTTCAAGCCAGCCGGGATTCAATTGGCTTTTCACAAGATAATCCTGCGCTCCTGAATGAACCGCTTCGAGGGCGACGGTTTCGTCATCGGAGTCTCCGGCGACAATAACTGGAAGCTGGGGAGCCTCGGCCTTGATTAAGGAAATATTGGCCAAGCCAGCTCCGTCCGGAACGCAGACGTCAAGGACGACAACATCAAAAGTGCTGCCGGTAAGTTCTGAAAGTCCGGAGTTGAGATTGGGAGCGGAGCGCATCTCGGCGGAGAGTTCTCGCGCTTGTCCAAGCATATCACCAACCGCTCGGGTAAACCCGGGATCGTGCTCAATGAGCAACACTTTCAATAGTTCCTGCGGCATAAGGCTGATGGACGGGCCGGAACAAAATGGTCCGACAGAAACTCAAATCAGCGCAACGTGGAGCATGGCAGCTTTGCGTTTTCGTAGCAAGCTAATTGGGATCGGCACGTCGCGCGTTTGCATAACAGGAGTCGGATCCCAGGTGACAACTTCGAAGCTGTGCTTTAATCTTAGCATTGCGATGCTCCAACCCCGGATTCTAATTTATTTCTGGCTGTTGACTGGCGTTTGTATTGCTGAGGGAGCCGAGCCGGACAGAAGGGGACTGGTAGAGCGGGCTTGGTTTGAGGCACGCACAGCGCATTTTAATGCTTACAGCTGCGGTGCTACCCAAGACGTATTCAAGCTGGTGGGGCGTCTGGAACAATTTCGTGAAGCTTACTTCATGCTGGCTGGGGCCCAGGCAGTTTCCTCGCCACCCATTGTAGTTATCGCGTTTCCTGACCACGCGTCCATGGAGCCGTTTCTGCCAGTCTATCAAGGGAAACCTGCAAATCTGGCGGCATTTTTCAAACGGGCGAGTGATGAAAACCTTATTGTTTTGTATCTTTCAGGGTCGGGCTCGGGATCTCTTGGGCTTATTTTTCATGAATACACACACCTCTTGCTGCGCCACAACCAACGCTTTTGGCCTCTGTGGTTAACTGAAGGGATGGCCGAAATCTATTCGACGTTTGAATTAACCGGTAGTCAAACGGTGCGTATAGCCAAGCCAATCGATTCGCATTTGAGAATTCTGTCCCATACACCATTAATGCCGCTAAAGAACTTCTTTGCGGTTACACATGATTCGCCCGAGTATAACGAACGTGATCGGCAGGGCATCTTCTATGCCGAATCATGGCTGTTAGTGCACTACCTGATTTCAGGTGCCAGCCCAGTCGTAAAATCTCACTTTAGTCACCTGACAGCGCTTTTGCGCCAGGGACAATTGCCGGAGCAAGCCTTCACCAATGCATTTCAGACGGGGCTGGGGGCAATGGAGAAGCAGTTACAGCTCTATCTAGAGCGGAAGCGCTTTGAACCCCTACTACTAAGTGTGCGTAGCGATCTTGCCGCACCACGGGCCACGGCTCTGCGCACTCTGGCTCCGGCAGAAATTTGTTTTCGGCTCGGGGATGAATTACTTCGCATTGGCCAATTTGAAGCGGCGCAGTCCTATTTTGAAAAGGCAAAGAAGCTCGCGCCGAACAGTCCAATCGGATTCGAGGGACTCGGCCTGTTGGCCGCTGAACGCGGGAGCCAGGAAGAAGCGGTACGTTGGCTGGGGGAGGCGCTGAAGCATGGTTCGGTCAGCTTTTTAGCCCATTATACTTACGCTCGTGAAAGATTCAGCCTCACTGCCAGCTCCCCTGGTCGCTACTCGCGAGTCGAGACCGAAGTGGCGAAGGAAATCCGCTCCAAACTGGAAAAGTCGCTAGCTCTTATGCCTGACTTTGGGCCAGCTCATCACTTGCTGGGCTTTTTCGAATTAGTGCAAGGTGAGAACCCTGCCGCGGCAGAAAAACATCTTGAGCGGGCGATTCAGCTTGAGCCTGAAAATCAGTCTTATCCCTTTTCCCTGGCCCAGGCAAAATTGCTGAAAATGGATTTGGATGGGGCTCGCAAGACCCTTGAATCCCTGCGCCTACCTTACGTTGAAGCTCAACTTCGGCAGCACGCAGAAGAAATGTTGAAGGAGATTGGAACAAAGAAGTAACGCGCCCAAGTTCACGCCAAAACGCCAGCAGGCCGCGTCCAATGAATTAGACTATACTTTGCCGAATTTCTTCAGTGCCTCGTAAGTGCGCTTCACTGTTTGCAACGGATCTTTACTGGTTTCATGCTCGACCACATACCAATCAGTTTTCCCTGGACCCTCACAAAAGTCGAACACCCCTTTCCAATCGATTTTATCCTCTCCTATAACGGCCTCTGGTCCACCACCGTTCGGTTTGATATGAATTGTGCGGACGCGACCAGGGTACTTGTGTAGCACGGCGACAGGATCTTGTCCGCCGTCGCGGCAATTACTAGTATCGAGCTGCATAATAACTTCGCGTTGGGTGTTTCCGAAGAACAAATCCCAGGCCGAAACGCCGTCAATGGTTTTGAAATCATGTGCATGAGCATGGTAACCTACTGCCATCCCATGCGCTTTGACTTTGTTAGCCGTCGCATTGAAGAGCTTAGCTCGCTCCATCCACTCGGACTTTGATTTGGCCTCCTCCATCCAAGGAACAATCAAAAAACGGTTACCAATGATTTGATTGAACTCCATGGTTGCCTGCAAGTTCTCGGGCTTGATGGTACTAAATGGAGTGTGAGTACCGCAGGCGACAAGGCCGTTATCGTCTAACATTTTGCGCAACTCCTTGGCACTGCGGCCGTGGTAGCCGGCAAATTCGACTCCCTGGTAACCGATCCTAGACACGGCAGCGAGCGTACTGGGCAGATCTGCTTTGCACTGTTCACGCACAGAATAGAGCTCAAGACCAACCGGGATTCTTTTTGCAGCTGCTGACGTAGAACCTGGAAAATTTAATGCAAATGTCGTTGCCGCGACTCCAAAAGCACTACGCCGGACAAATTGACGGCGGGACAGATGGGTGGAAAAAGGGGAATTCATATCACAATCCTTTAAGCAGTTGAAAATAGAACAACTGACATTTTGACCAAATCCTAATTCAGAGCTGAGCGGGCCGTCAAGCGCAGTCAAGCTGAAGATCAAGAATTGAGCTTCGGCTTTAATCGAATCTCGAACAGCTTCGGCCAGTGTTTGCCAGTAACAAACAAACGGTCTGATTTTGAATCGTAGGCAATACCGTTCAGCACGTCGGTAGTGGCGTCGTAATCATTCTTCGGAAGCAGGCCCGAAAGGTCAATGAGTCCAATGACTTTTCCGTTTGCGGGATCAATGCGAGCGATGTACTGAGTCTGCCAGATATTGGCAAAAATCTCTCCTTTTACATATTCGAGCTCGTTCAGGTGATTAAGAGGCCGGCTCCGGTTGGTTACGCTAATAGTTCGCATGACAGCAAAAGAAGATGGATCGATCACGCGTATTTGGTCGGTACCATCGCTCATGATGAGCCACTGTCCATCCGTCGTAAGCCCCCATCCTTCACCAGTGTAACTAAACTCCTTCTCGAGCCGGAGCGAGTCGAGGTTATAAACGAAACATTTAGTGTTTTGCCAGGTTAGCTGGAACATTCTACCCCCAAGCTCTGCGAGCCCTTCAGCGAAATATTCTGGAGATAAGTCAACATGTTGCAAAATTTTCCCGGTTTCCAACTCTACCTTCCGAATGGAGGACTGACCGTTCAATCCAGTGCTCTCCAAGAGCATGCCATCGAGATAGACCAAACCTTGCGTGAATGATTTGCGGTCGTGGGGAAAAACGCTTACGACCGAATATGAATACATTGGAACGGGCGGAGCCGAGGCATCAACGCCGGGTAAAGAATCGGCCAGGCCACTAGCGCTGGTCGCGTAGATTTCCTTTGGTGATGCTGCATTGAAATGCCGCATGAAAAAGGCAAAGATAGCGCCGACGAGGACGATGGTTGCACTAAACCACAAAACATTTGTCCGCTTTTTCATGCAGGAAACGGCACCACCTCTAACATTGGAAGAAACGAACGACCTATACTTTTATTGAGAATAATTCTGGTGCAAGATTTGACGATTTTAACTCAAACTCAGGGCTGATCTGTTCCAGGAATTGAAATTCAAGTGGACCAGCCTCGGCGGCGGGGACGTTTGACCCAGGCATTTAAGTCTTTCAGGTTTTTAACCCTCATGTTTGGGCCATCCCATTCAACAATTTTGCCAACGCCAGCGTGCTGGGCAAGATTGCCAAGCAAGGTAAATTCGGTGAGTTGCGCACCATAATCGAAACTGGCAGCGGTTTCTTTTTTGCCAGAGCGGATGGCGTCAAGGAAATCGGTCATGACGTTCTTTGGGCGCGGCATCGTTCGAGGAACTTTGCTTTGGACTTCCTCCATTTTCTCCAAGGGAAGAATGTGGAATTTTTTGCCATAAGTTTCGGTGTAAAGGACTCCCTTTTCGGCCACATAAAGGGTGCCGCTATCGGGCTTATCAATTTCTTCGTCGGGATATTGCTTTAGCAGTTCACGGAGCAGAGGTGGAAAGTTACGTTCTTCAGCTCTGGCATCATGCCGGTCACCCAAGGATTTTTCATTACTTCCTTCACGAAGGCCTTCGTACCAATAAGCTTTCAATGGAGGCATGTCGCCGCGGGCAGGTATATCGAAACGCAAGGTGCTGCCGAGGGGATAACGCTCGTTGCTACCGCCTATAATGTTTAATGCTTCAATGCTGGTTGGATGTTCGATTTTGAGGGCCCAATAAACTCCGTCCAAGACATGGCAACCCATATTACCAAGTGAGCCGTTGCCAAAATCGTGCCAGCCATGCCATTCGTGGGGATGCAGATCTGAATGGAAAGCACGAGCGGGAGCGGGTCCTATCCATTCGTCCCAATGCAAGCCAACAGGAACGGGAAGAACCGGTGGTCGTGGGCCAATTCCACCGTTAGCACGATTAGTCCAGCTATGAGTTTCCGTGATCTTGCCGACAACACCACTCGCGACGAATTCGCAGAGGCGACGATAGCCATCCTCGCAATGACCCTGGTTGCCCATTTGCGTTGGGGCCTTGCATTTGCGAGCCCTGGCACGGAGTTCTCGAGCTTCAGCAATGTCGTGCGTGAGTGGTTTTTCGCAGTAGACGGCTATATTGTGTTCCATCGCGAGCATAGAAGGCAGAGCATGGTGGTGGTTGGGGGTGGTGATGACCACGGCATCGAGTTCCTTCCCCATCTTATCGAACATCTTACGGTAATCGGTGAAGACTCGAGTTTTACCAGGATCGCAGTTGTTCGTTTGCAAATAGCGCTTTACTTTGTCGTGTTGCTTTTCGTCGGGATCGACAATCGCGGCGATATTATCCTTGGATTGAGTAACCAACCAGTTGAGATGTTCCATCGACCGCCCGCCGCAGCCAATGATTGCACAGTTCAGCTTCTTGCCAGGGCTGTCAGCGGCCAGGATGTTCGGAATAGGAAACAGTTGGCTAGCGGAGAGAGCGCCAATAGTTGCAGTGGTGCCTTTGATAAAGGAGCGACGGTTAAGCGAAGAATTCATAAGATTAAGCGTGAGTGCATTTTTAGTCCTGTCTGCAGTTCGAAGCAATAAAGAATCCTGGTCACTAGCGACAGTTGAAAGCCTATAGCATGGGGAGGGGGCACTTGAACTTTCTTCAGATGCTGTTGCCGATGGTATGACAGGCAGGACGGATTTAGAAGGAAACTTTACACTATGGATGCAAAGTTTACTCTAAAGAATCGAAAAGTAATAATTCCCGAGTCTCAAAGATTCTCCACCTCTTTCGCTCTTCTCATCCAAACTAATTGCGAACGCAGCCCGACAGCTGCTCAAAGATCCTTCGCGTATAGATTCATGAAGTCCACCGCCACACCAGTAGCTTGAAGACCAAATGCGGCTCGCGAGGGCACGTCGGTCGGCAACTTCAGGAATAATGGCTGCTGGTCGTTGCATTTAATGGTTATGTCTCGGCCTTTGACCTTAATGTGGAAACGCTGGTACTTACCGGGCTCTGCGCGAGTCAGTTTCACTTCGGTGCCACGCAAACGAATTACAGGCAAAAAGGTCTTGTTATCGGTTTCGTTTTTTGAAGGACTACAATCCAGAATGAACTCGGCGTCACCAAATACTTGTTCGCTCCACAGAATACCATTTGAGTCAGAGCCGACAGGCCGCAGTAGGAGACGCTCGCCCCCCACCCGCCAGCAAGCTTGAGTGGTGGTGTTTGTTTTCCAGCCGCGCAAATCCAACCCGTTAAACATCGTCCGGAAGCCACTGTCCTCCGGCGCACTCTCTTCAGGCGTGGCGCCACTGGCGGGCAATTCCTGAAGGCGGAGATTTCTGAATTCAACGGGAGCGCCTTCGGATTCGAGGGCTAAGTAACCCTTCCGGTAGTGACATTGTTCGCCACCAGAGACCTCTTTGCCGTTCACCTCCAACCGGAGTACCCCGTTGGCGCAACTGACGCGGTAATGGTTCCACTCAGGGCTCCCTTTACTGCGCGCCTCGGATGGGAAGCTGCGCTCGCCATGGTGCCGTCCAAATGGTTTCATGGTGGCTCCGTGAATTGGAAATACATCGCCGTGGGTGGTGTACCACTCATTTTTCCCAGGAATGTTGAACCCATGATCTAAAACCTGAACTTCTATACCGCGCAGGAAAGGGACGCCTGGCGCGGCGACAGGCGTGCCCCAGATGAAAACGCCAGAATTGCCCCCGCTGCTGAGATGCCGCCACTCAAGCTCAAGAATAAAGTTTTCGTATTGGCGCACGGTCCGAAGCGCGCCGGTGGGGCGACCGGTACAATGAATTACACCGTCACGGACCGTCCACGTTTCCGGCGCACAATTCACATTCACCCAACCCGTCAAATCGCGACCATTGAACAGGGGAACGAAAGCGGCGCTTTCGGACGCAAATGCCCGATAGGTCTGCGCAACCAGAAAGATTAGCACCAGATTCTTCATGCAGGATGCCTAACGAAAATCATTATTGCTGGCTGCGCAGCCAACTTTGGCCAGCCAACTCATGGAATGTCATTCTACTTTTTTCCAAAAGCGAAGAGTTTGGTCTGAGTGCGCAGATACAAGTTGGGCCCCACCAAGGCCGGCGTAGCGAAAATGCGCTCGCCAAAATCTGCCTGATCCAGAATCTCGGGTTTCTCACCGCCGGCCTTAACAATAGTTAACCTGCCTGGCAATGAAGCGAGATAAATGCGGCCATCGGCCGCGACTGGTGAGGCATAGAACTTATCGGCTGGCTCAAGGCGTTCCTGAGCATAGAACGGCTTCCCGGTAGTGGCATCAAAAGATGACATCATGCCACCATCGCGGATGAGGTAAATCCGCCCTTGATAATATAAGGGGGAGGGAACATAAGGTAAGCCACGGGTTGCCTTCCAAATCACGTGGGTCTGGGTGATATCGCCCTGTCCACCGGACTTGACGGCCACCATGACATTTTCGGCTTTGGCGGCGCCTGATTTGATTTTCTCCCAATCAGCTTTGGTGATTTTTCCATCATGATTTCTATCCAAGCCACGCATAAAATCGCGAATCCCAGTATCAAACTCTTCGAGTGCAACGTCGCCATCATGATTTTTGTCATGTTGCTCAAGGAAAGTTTCCCAGGAAGGCCAAGGAGAATCGGCTTTGCCTGGCGACCACCCAGCAAAGTATAGCAAACCGCCTCCGATAACCGGAGTCGTGCAAGCGAACGCCACTACGCCACCAACCACCCAACGCTCACGGCCAGTTTTCAGGTCATACCCTTTGAGTTGCATAGAGCCGGGCATCACTATTTCTTCTACGCCTTTGTTCTGCCAGAGTACAGGAGTGCCGAAGCTTCCGGCAGCATCAGGACGTGGGGTCTCCCAAATGGTCTTGCCAGTAGCCAAGTCAACGGCAAGCAGTGAAGAATTATCGTCCTGGTCGCGATTCAGGAAAACGCGGTTTCGAACAATGATGGGGGATGTCCCCGAGCCAAAGCCACCGCCACTCAAAGCAAGTGGTAACGGATGACGCCAGACTTCATTGCCTTTGTAGTCATAGCAGATGAGACCATAAGAACCGAAGTAGCTAACGACCCGGCGTCCGTCCGTTGCCGGAGTGGCAGCGGCAGGGCTGCCGTCAGTACTATGGAAGACTTCGAACCGGACAGGCGTGACGCTGTTTAGCCATAGCAATTTTCCATTAGAGGTTGAGTAACAACGGGTCTGGAGTTGGGATTCAGAAAAAGTGCTCAAAAATATGCGGTCGCCCCAAACGCACGGAGAGGACGGAGACCAAGGAACATCGATGTGCCAGAGCGCGCCGTTGGTCGGGCTGATGGTTAGGGGAGGGGTGGAGTTAGCCACTGTCCCGGAACCATTGGGTCCGCGAAACTGGGGCCAATTGGGGGCAGAGCGCAACGCCCCATAAAGATGGGCCGGGGCGCAGTTCACCATCATGACTGTGATGGCAGCAATTATGAATTGTAGTTGCACAAACTATTTGGTGGTAAGCGCAGTCCAAAGTGGTCTCTGCGACGACTGTGGTCAACCAGGAAAAAATTGATTTAATTGCGAGGTCGACTCTTCGCACAGCACTAGTTGCTAGAATTCTTAAGAGAAGTTATTCGAACCCACTATTGGAAATCAGGACCGTCAAACTAGTCTAAAGTGGGAGTTTGATCGCCTTGAAGCCAGACCTCTCCGGTTTGATCCCAACCAGGAAAATAGCCCACTGCAATGCCTTGCTTCTGCAGGAGGACGCCTTTAAAGGGAATCCGAGCCCAGCTGATAGGGTCCATGACGCTGCCAGCAAACGATCCATTGGAAAGTGAGAACGTTAGGCGCAAAGTGTTCGCACTCAGGTTTTGGAGACGGTTATTGGAATCTATCGTGATGCGATTGGTGATGCCGCGCTCGAGATTCCCGCCATTGAACTCAACTGTCCCCGTGGTGAAGTTCAGCACCTTGGTTGCTTTCGGTGGACGAAGATAGCGGGAACCGGTGACAGAATCAATGAGCGCAAAACCACCTGGATAGTACCAAGCCCATGGGATTTCTGGTCTAATCCAGGTTATTTCACCTGACAGGTCCTCGTTGGTCGAACTATTGAAGAGCAGCCACCCATAAAGGGTACCACCACCTCCGTAGAGAGGCGCGTGCAGGGCCCATTGCCCGTTTTTGGAAACGGTCGCGGACTGTATGACTTTTGTACCGTCGGACAGAAATCCTATGAATCGAATGCGTCCGACTTTATCAATGTTTATGGTGCCGAAACTCGCCCCACCAGGGCTGTTGGTAGAAGTAAAATCTCCAAGAATACCCATTGTGTATTGTCCTGTATCAGGGCAGATATTGGATCTGGTGTTGTAAACTGACCGATCAGCGAAGAGTTCTGCTGTCCAGGAATCAGCGGCTAGTGAGCCGACTATTAAATCCGGATCGCCAGGGTCTACCTGGAACTGGAGAGTTAACGGCACTTGAAAGCGACGCAGGATATCCCTAGAAACCCGGCCATTCGCGTCTAAGAAACCACTCAGAACATAGCGGGAGCGACCTAACTGCAAACGAGCAGTGTAGGTTCCGCGTGTGGTGGTCGTAACCGTAATGGCACCGGAACTTTGCTGCCAAACACCGTTAGTTTCGAAAAATAGTCCGTTGTAGGTTCCGTTTATAGGCGCAAAAGCTGCTTTCGCATCTCTAAGTCCTCCTGAAATGGAGAATAGCAGGATCAAGGGGATGGAGTAAACTGTGAATTTGGCGCACACGGATATGTGACGTGACATTGGGACTCGGTATTCACAAGCGAGATTACAGAAAGCCTGCGGAGTTTAGTCCAAGACGCAGGGAGCTGGCAATCCATCGCAGGCCGATGATACAGCTCACTATTAGCACTGCAAAAACCACGTGCGCATCTCACGCACTCAAACTAGCATAACAGGACAGGCGGGGCGTCGATGCGGACACGGAAGAGTGTGTAAGGTTTACGACGCAAATCGCGCCCGTAGTGAAACCGTGCAGAACGATGCAACTGGTTGGCCGTAACGTACAAATAACCATCCTTGGCCACTGCCAGTGTGTCCGGCCAGAGAAGCCGTGGATCATGTACAACGGTCTCCCAATTTCCAGAGGGGGTCCGGCGCAGGACGGCATTGTGCTCGTAATTTGTCGAATAGATGTTCCCCCAGGCATCAGATTCCAAGCCGTCGGCGGCGCCTCCTTTGTCACCTTCCTCCAGCACCGTTAACGCGACGGCCTTATCGGTAAGGGAACGATCCGCAAGTGCAGCGGTGGCGACGCTGTAGAGCCAGCGGCTAATCAGTGGACAATAATACAGACGCGCGCCGTCAGCACTAATAGCGATACCATCCGAGCCCATTTTGATTGGTTTGGTTTTTCCATCCATTTGGCGCTCAAGGAGCGGACTCCCTTCGACAACCGGCAGAAAACCGCGAGGTGCGCCAGCTTTTGTGGAAGGATGATCGTTAAGTCGACGCCAGCTCTCACCGGACGCCAAATCAACGACGATTATACCGTTAGGTCCCTGGTCAGACGAATCCGTGATGAAGGCCATACCCTCCCGACCCCGACGTAAATCGAAACGGACGTCATTTAGGTAGGTAGTCGGCAAGGCGACGTGCTGTGGAAAAAATATTTTCTTCACAACCGAATTATTCGCGAGGTCAATGCAAATAAGCTTTGGCCCGCCATATTGGGTGGGCTGGAACATCGGACTGCCTGTATCCAAAACCCACAAGCGGTCAACCGGGTCTATGACAACGCTTTGGACGGAAACGAGTGCGGCAGAGGGATCGTGTGGATCAGTTCGGTTGATGGCCTCGTCCGGATAAGCCACGGGTCTGCCCTGACGTAACTCAGCCACGGTGAAGTCAACAGAATCGCCCCACTTGGGGAAGCAAACAAAGATGCGGCCCTGGTGCGAAACGGTCACACCGGTTGGCATCGCACCTTCAAAATAGGCCACTGGCTCCAAGGATCCAAGAGAGGCATCCGCAGGCAAGTCTTCGCGCTGAAGGTGTGTGGGCAAGGTTCCGACGCTCATCACAAAGTTCTCCTTAATTAGGGTTAGTTTCCTCTTACCCGGCGAGTAATCACGAGCCTGGAGAACACACTTCTCCCAAGGCAAATCCATTGTGCTAACGACGCGAGCAAACTGTGCACAATCGGAGATCGACCGGGCTTAGACTCAGCCTTTGGAGGTTTAGAGTAGTTGTGCTGTCCAAAGGTCAAAAGGGGGTAAGGAACCCATTTAGGCATGGCCCATAACAGTAGCGAGGGTAGTCTGACCGTTGCTGGGACGACTTTACGACAGGTTGGGACGGTGTTTTGATAAGAGACCGAAGAATACGAAAATTTTCCGCATCAGCATGCAAAAATTCAGACTTTGGTGCTCCGAGGCAGGTGGAATGTCCACAGAAGCGCGCATCATTCACAATATCCCAGGACGCCTCTCTGCCGATCTTGCTTTGTCCCGTATGCGCATGCCGATTCACACTCGAGCCAGCTCTGGCCTAAAATCATTCAGATGAAAGGCGAGGACCTCGCTCGAGGCCATCTAAAAACTCAACCTTGGCAATTGTGCAGATCCAACCCTTCGGAGTACGAAAATTGTGACCGGCGGCGAAGAGGTGTGCAGTGTGCAGGCACGCACCAAGCCGACGAGGTCCGTTGATTTCTTCAAAAATGCTGCCAAGTGCACTGTTGTCTGTCCTAGGCAAGTCTCTTGCCCGGCTGTATGCTGCGAGAGCAATACGCACTGGAGAGCGCTTCGTTGACTTAAATACTTCGTTCAACCGAACAGTAATGGTTTTAAGAGCGCCAGGCTCGCCGGTGCCCAGATGTGCGCCAGGGTGCATCACCAAAAGGCCAAACCAAATTCAGTGGCAATTTGGATTTCATGAATTAGGGATTGATCGAACGAAGACGGATCGCTGAAGGCTGGGCTCCCAGATTAATCAGATAACCTGTGTGGCCGAAGATAGCCGTGACCTGAAGCAGGTTCTTTGGCGTTCAAGGCAGATCCTATGGACTTCTGAGCGCCGATCTTAAACCGGTCTGACTTACAATTTTTCAGGAGTGGAGATCCAATTCGCGATCCGGGCAAGCAGCCGGCCTGCGCCACCGCCGTCAAGAACGCGATGATCAAAGCTAAGCGTCAGATTGGCTTCCATCACTGGGACAAACTGTTCCTTGACAGGATGCCAGCTTGGTACTAGTCGAGCGGCCCCCATCCCCAGCACCAGCGTTTGTTCAGGCAGCGGAATTGGAGTGGCCCATGTTAGACCAAATGTTCCAAAGTTTGTGACCGTTGCAATGGAACCGCCTGTGGCGTCGCTAGGAAGCCTGCGCTGATGGGCCAATTCGATGAGCTGATTATACCGTTCGACCAACTCCTTCAACGATCGTTTGTCTGCGTTGCGAATCACAGGAACCAGCACACCGTCTTCCGCCTCCACAGCAAAGCCAACGTCAATGGAAGAAGGATGGGCGATCTTATTGCCGATCAACCGACCAGCAGGAGCACTATTCTCCGCAAGAGCTAATGCCAAAGCTCGCAATGCATAAAGTGCTGGGCCCGGCTTCGGGTTACTAGTTTTTCGATGGCTGAGCAGCGGGTCAAAACAAACCGGCAAGGCAACATGAGCTAACGGACGCGTCCAACTCCGACGCATGGCATCGGCAACGGCCACTCGCATCGTAGACGCCTGACTTAGCTTGTGTTTTTCGAGGTTAGTGATGAATTTCTCAAAATCCTGAATAGTCACTCGTCCAGCGGCACCACTGCCTGGAAGACCCGCCAGATCCGCAGCATGCAGGCCCAGCTCAATCATCCGCGCTTTCATGCGAGGGGACATATAGCTTGCCCCTTCCGCGGTCGCCGGCACGGGAAGTCCCTTCACGGTAGGCTGGACGCTGCGGCGAAGACCCTCATTTTGAGTTCTGAAAGCGGTGTCATGGCCAGAGTCGATTCCATCGCCATTGTCGGATGAGGTTGGAGCATCCAATCCAAGACGAACTGCGTCATCCACACTAGCCTCCAAGTAGCCAAGCACTGTACCAACTGGATAACTTTCATTCAATTTAATGAGGAGTTTTTCGACTCTCCCAGTACAAGGTGAGGCAACATTCATTGTGGCCTTGCTGGTTTCCACCTCAATAATATCCTGATCCGTTTTAACTTGATCGCCCACCTTGACCAGCAGATTGACGATCGTGGCTTCGGCGATAGATTCACCCAGCTGCGGCATGATAATTGGAATTGAAGGCATGGGTCAGAGCGGAATCGTTGGGTGACGTAGGAATGCAGCCACGGGAAACCGCTGCGAGCTTGTTAATTTGAGGTTCTTCCTGTTCATAAACGCAGTAAACGGCGCGAAGCGGCAGCAATGCTACGCGCGGTCGGACGGTGCGCAGCCCAAAGGTTTGGGTGATAGGGAACAGGGGTATCTTTGGCATTAAGCCGCTGGGGAGGGGCATCCAACAAGCCAAAGCCTTCGCCAGCGACTCGAGCAATGACTTCCGCAGTCACACCGCCCCAAGGCCAAGCCTCGCCCACACAGAGCAAACGGCCAGTACGTGCAACGGAAGCCATTACTGTATCTGTATCCAGCGGTTTAACCGAGCGAAGATCCACGACCTCAATTTCCATGCCTTCGGAAGCGAGTTCCTCAGCGACGAGGAGAGCCTCGTGGACCATTGCACTATAGGCGACGAGTGTCATATCACGGCCCGGCCGAGCTATGCGAGCTTTACCTGCGGGCATGGCTTCAATCGGAAGCTGCTCTGCTTTCAAGTGATAATATAGGTACTTATGTTCACAGAAGATCACTGGATCATCAATCGCCACGGCCTCGAGCAGCATGCTGTAGGCGTCTTCCACGGTTGCTGGGGTCATTACAATCAGGCCTGGGTAATGAGCATAAAGCGCCTCCATGCTTTGGCTGTGAAAAGGGCCGCTGCCCGAAGTTCCACCACTCGGAAGGCGAATTGTGATGGGGCAAGGAGTGTTGGTCCGCCAATAAAGGGTGGCGGCTTGATTGACAATCTGGTTGAACCCGGCAGTGGAAAAGTCAGCGAACTGCATCTCCACAATTGGCCGCATGCCTCCGATAGCCGCACCCACGGCGAGGCCTACCATGGCATCTTCGCTGATGGGGGCATCGATGACCCGCCCAGGATATGTTTGAGCCAGGTTTTTGGTAGCCTTGAATGCGCCGCCAAATGCGCCGACATCCTGGCCATAGATAAATACACGGGGATCATCCGCCAGGGCCCGGGCCTGGGCTTCACGGATGGCCTCTAAGTAAGTAATGCTCATTCAATGGAGGGCTGATGTCCGAGCGAAATCAAAGACAGATGGCCATTCAGCATCATGTCACTAATTCATTCCCTTCGCTCAAGTGTTTTGAAGCTAACGCACACCAATCCTCTCGATAAGGATCTGGTGTCGGTTCACGCTGGACCTTGGCAACAGCCTCTTCAATTTTTTGAGCAGCTTCGCGGCGCCAGAGAGAGAGAGCTTGAGCGTCAGCCCATTCCTGCTCGAGCAAATAATTTTCAGCCACATTCAAGCAATCTCGGCCTTCAGGGGAAGCCTTCAAGGCAGGCGTAATATACGAGGCGTCGTCGTGTTCGCCATGACCACACAATCGCAACAAGCGAGCCACTAACAATTGGGGCCCCGCTCCATCGCGGGCGCGGTCAACAGCTTCGGTAACAACTTTCAAGCAAGCGGCTAGATCGGTACCATCCATGGCACATCCCTGGACTCCATAGCCTGAGGCTTTATCCAGGAGAGAGTGACAAGCGAATTGGCGATCGGAAGGCGTGGAGTAAGCGAAGTGGTTATTTGCAATGATGAGCACGAGGGGAAGTTTCTCGATTGCTGCCTGGTTAATGGCTTCGTGGAAAGCCCCGGTAGAAGTTGCTCCTTCGCCAATGCACGCGGCACCCACTGTGCCTGTGATACCCTTAAACCGATGGGCTAGAAGCGCTCCATTCACAACCGATATCATGGCCCCCAGATGGCTGATCATTACAAGCAGCCCCTGTTGAGGGTGCCCGCGATGGACATTGCCATCACGCCCACGCATCGGGCCTAGAGGAGACCCTAAATAAGTACGAACGGCGTCGAGAAGCGGCTCCCCAAAAGCCAATCGGCCAGCGCCGTCTCGAATCAAGGGAGCGAAAACATCGCCCTGTCGCAAACTCAAACCAACAGAAACGCTAAGGGCTTCCTGGCCACGTCCGAGAAAAACTCCACCGTGGATTTTCCCCATGCGATAGAGGCTGGCGAACTTTTCGTCGAGCACGCGCGCCAACAGCATGAGGCGATACGCCTGGACGTATCTCTCACGCAACAAGGAAACCTGGACGACCGCACCGTGGTTGAGCACAGTGTGAACCATAGGCGAGAATTTAGCCACTCAATGGTTGTATCTGCAATATTTCTTTCCGTGTCTCGAACCGCTGCTACTCTGTCCAGCTTTAAGCCAATAGCCGCTAAGCGGTACCACAAGGCAACAATTCTTGACGTGTCTTGGGGAATTCACCACCCATAGATCTACGAAAGACCAAAAATCAGATTGGTTTTTGGCCCGTGTTGGTGTTGAATATGCTTCATCGTGACCAACTCTAGGCTAATGCGACGGTGCAAACCAAGTGATACTTATTAATGGTAAATTATGACTTTACCCGCATCCCGAATTTTGTTGGTCGAAGATGATCCCGCGATGGGAGAGGTGCTGGGCGCACTTCTACAGGAGGACAACATTACACTCGTTGAAGCGAACGATTCCGCTTCGGCCCTCACATTGGCGCGGGGGGAAAAGTATGAGCTGATTCTCCTCGACCTGGGCTTGCCGGGGGTTAACGGTTTTGAACTATTGCGGCAGCTTAAATCATGTCCCGAAACCCAAAACATACCTGTGATCGTGCTTACCGCCTGGAACAGCACGAATGACAAGTTGAAAGGGTTTGCGCTTGGAGCAGTCGATTACCTGACGAAACCATTTGAATCCGCAGAACTGCGAGCGCGGGTTTGTTCGGCATTGCGCACCAAACATCTACAGGATCAACTGACGCAAACAAACCGTGAATTGCTCGCTGCCCGGATCGCCGCAGAGACTGCAGCACGCGCCAAAGCCGAGTTCCTGGCCAACATGAGCCATGAAATTCGCACGCCGATGAACGGGATTATCGCAATGTCGGGCTTGCTCCTCGAAACTCCGCTTACTCACGAACAGCATGGATACGTGGAAACAATTTACGCCAGCAGCGAATCATTGCTTACGATTATTAACGACATCCTTGATTTTTCGAAAATCGAATCGGGAAAGCTAGAGTTAGAAAGCCAAGCTTTCGAGTTACGTGGCTGTGTCGAAGAAGTCCTGGACCTACTCGCAACGAAGGCCGCGGAAAAGAAATTGGACATCGTTTACCAAATGGAAGAGGGAATTCCAGCGCAGGTCGTGGGCGATGTTACACGTTTGCGCCAAGTACTGGTCAATTTGCTAAGTAATGGCGTAAAATTTACCTCTGCCGGCGAGGTCATCATCCAAATCAAAGTGCTGTCAGCGCCAGCAGCGAATCGGAACGGCACTGAACCATGGCACCTGCATTTCTCGGTCCGTGACACTGGCATTGGCATCCCGGTTGATCGATTGGCGCGGCTTTTCAAATCCTTTAGCCAGGCTGACGCATCCACCACGCGTCGCTTTGGTGGCACCGGCTTAGGGTTGGCCATCAGCAAACGACTAGTTGAAATTATGGGTGGCAAAATGTGGGTAGAAAGCGTACCGCAAAAAGGTTCGACCTTTCACTTTACTTTGCCACTCCAAGGAGTTGCGACACCGACTGCCTCGCGATGGGACGGGCCGCAGCCGCAATTGGCAAATTTGCGTCTGCTCGTAGTAGACGATAATTCCACCAATTGCCGTATACTTACTCTACAGGCCAGCAAATGGGGAATGATTCCGCGTGGGGCCAATAGTG
>JADMIO011426216.1_pt1 | contig 28657 bp, 20 predicted proteins | sample 8958161 | NCBI WGS metagenome assembly JADMIO01 (sample SAMN16585339, study PRJNA669376) | soil metagenome | isolation source: Crop rotation soil | place: USA: Cullars Rotation, Alabama | collected 2011 | reverse complement strand
CGCGACAACTTGTCCACGTGGAATTCTAAGCTTAGGATCCCAATGTGCTGGAAAGCGGGGATGCCGGCGCTTTCCGCAAAATGTTTCAGATCGCGATATGCGCCGATAGTGAATAGATCCCAGGCCGCGCCCTGGTCACGCACGAAGATCAGGTTCTCCGGGCGTTTGAGCGACTTCAGATAGGCATTTTCCATTTCGCGTTCTTTGAATAACTCAGACTGCTTACCCGCGAGCGCATCAAACATCTCCACGTGAAAGAAAGCAGAAGAGGCGAATGCTTTCTGTGTCTCAGCCAGTGGTGGTCCGTATACAAAGACGTCTTCCTGCCAGGCGATCAGGGCGTCGAGTTTGTCCTGGCTCTCTTTTAGGAATTGGTTTCTTTTCGACACCCGCTCGGGACTGTAATAATCGGCATAGCTCTTCATCGGAATCAGCAACAGAAGGTCCCAACGATCTCCCTGACTGTGACGCATCATCAGTGGCTGCTCGTCACCGGCATTCCGGTACTCAGTCAGCAACGCTTTATGTAATTCGATCAGGTCGAGCAACCTTCCCGGCGCCGCTTGTACCAGCTTCGTTTTGTAAAGATAGCTCGGCGCGGCGGCGCTTGTTGAGGCAGCGGACAGGGCCAGAATAATCAACAGTAAAGAGAAACACGTTCGCGTAGTCATAGTTTGCCTCTATTCTCACTGCGGCTTTGCTGTACAAGCGCGATAAGTTACCACAGGGGGGCGGTGATGATAAGAGAGATGATCGCCCCGGCCCAAGTTGCGATTTCTACTTTTGACGCAAGGCCTGCTTGACCTGCAAAGTTGCTTAGTTGAGAATCTGACACGTAACACAAAGCTCGCGGCCTGATCCACTAAACAAGTGAAAAAGTTTATTCTCCTTCCCATCCTTTTGCTGTCGTTGCTCGTGTGTGCGTCGTTGGGCCTGGGCCAAATGCAGCCACCGGCGCCATCTCAGGGTCCCATCGGGTTCCCCGACTTTTCGGGCTTTGGTCTAATCGACAGCTTTGCCACGCTACCTGTCGAACGAAGCAAACTCGAAAGTCTGTGCGGGATTCGGCGCGCCTCCCTTGATGAAGCTTCGCGCACGGTGGAGATGGCCTTGCAACAAGTCAGTGAATCAGCCGATCCACCTAAAGCGATTCGCCTCCACAATGCTTCGGCAACTGTTTACCTCTACAAAGGCGATACAGCAAACGCGATTGCACAGTTTGAAGAGGCCTTGCGTATCGGCGAGAAGCATGCGACTGAAAGCGCAAACCTGGCCGCGATGATGAACATCGATCTTGCTGCACTCGGTATAGCTCACATGCGACGTGGCGAGGTCGAGAACTGTGTTACTAATCGGAATGCTGATGTTTGCATCTTTCCGCTAACGACAGCGGCTCGGCATCGGTTGCGATCCGGTTCGGAACGCGCGATCGAGTACTTCAAGCGTTATCTTGAAAGAGACCCTACGAATTTGGAGGTGCGCTGGCTGCTTAACGTGACGTACCAGACCCTCGGCGAATATCCAGACAAAGTTCCCAGCGCCTATCTGATCCCGCCGGCAGCGTTCGAATCGAAAGATAATATCGGAAGGTTTGTCGACATCGCTCCGTCGCTCAGGCTCGACACCGTCGGCTCCGCCGGAGGCTCGATTGTCGACGACTTCGACAACGATGGATTTCTCGACGTCGTCGAGACCAGCTTTGATCCATGCCAACCGATGCGCGCCTTCCGCAACAATGGAGATGGTACGTTCGCGGATGTGTCTACGCGCTCGCACCTGGCCGAGCAACTCGGCGGCATAAACTCCGTGCAAACGGATTACAACAACGACGGTTGGCTCGACATCTTTGTGATGCGTGGTGGGTGGGAGTGGCCCATGCGCAATTCACTGTTACGCAACAACGGTAACGGCACCTTCTCGGACGTAACGCTCGAGGCGGGACTATTGAGCATCGATCATCCAACGCATTCCGCGGCGTGGGCCGACTTCGATAATGACGGCTGGCTGGATATCTTCATCGGACACGAGCATACGCCGAGCCAACTCTTCCGAAACAAGGGTGACGGCGCCTTCGAAGATGTCTCCGCGCGCGCGCACGTCGACCGGACCGCGTTTACGAAAGCTGTTGCATGGGGAGACTACGACGACGATGGATATCCGGACCTCTACGTCTCTAATTACGGGGAAGACAACTTCCTCTATCACAACAAACGTGACGGCACGTTCGAAGAGATCGCGGCGCAGCTTGGGGTTCAGCAACCGCGCTGGAGTTTTCCAACATGGTTTTGGGATTACGACAATGACGGGAAACTCGATCTGTTCGTGGCCAGTTATTTCTTTGCAGGCGGGGAGTGGGTAAGGCCCTATCTTGGACTGGCGCGAGAAGGCGATTCGATGAAACTCTACCGCAATACAGGAAATGGCAAGTTTACGGATGTGACTAAGGAGACGGGTCTTGATCGCAGCGTGGCGGCAATGGGATCGAACTTCGGTGACGTCGACAATGACGGTTTCCTGGATTTCTATCTTGGTACCGGGGCGCCAACGTACACCGCTCTAATGCCAAACCTTTTATTCCGTAATCAAAGTGGTAAATCTTTCGTGGAGATAAGTTCGTCGAGTGGAACTGGCCATCTTCAGAAAGGCCACGGCGTATCGTTTGCCGATATCGACAACGATGGAGACGAAGACATATTCGAGAACCTCGGCGGAGCTGTACCCGGCGACAAATACAACAGCGTCCTTTTTGCAAATCCGGGTCAGGGTAACAATTGGATCGCTATCAAACTCGTCGGATTCAAGACCAACCGCTCGGCAATCGGAGCTAAGATCAAATTAACGCTCAAGGGACCTGGCGGGGAGACGGGAATCAGATATCGGGAAGTGTCGAGTGGCGGGTCGTTTGGTGCGTCGCCGTTGATGCAGCACATTGGTATTGGCAAGGCGGCGCGAATTACATCGTTAGAAGTAACGTGGCCCGCGAGCGGCACGCGGCAGGAATTTAAAAACGTACTGCCGAATCAGTTTATTGAAATAAAGGAGTTTGATAAGGTTTTTGAAAAGCGGCGCATTCGGCGAATTACCTGGAAGCCCACCGCCGGTACGCCACGACACATGCATCAGTAGTGGTTCAGTTTGAAATACGCCGAAGGCGTTGGCTAATTACAGCCCAGGGCGAGGAACGAGAACCCTGGGATCGAAAATCCACCAACAAATTAAACCCTGAAAGGGTTCGCCAATCAACGAACCCTTTCAGGGTTGATTCGCATTATTAAAATGTTAACCCAGGGTTCTCGTTCCTCGAACCCTGGGCTGAAATTGGCCAACGCCTTCGGCGTATCTCTACTCCACCAATCCCTTGCCTTCTTTAACTGTCACGACCTTGTTTGCCGTTACGTTGGTTAGAGTATCGACGGCGCCGCTGGGCCAGCGCACCTGAATGAGGTCCACGCTCGTACGTTTCTCCAGGCCGAAATGCAGCTTCAAGTCATTCTGCGAAATATAACTGCCGCCGCTGCGCACTTCATCAAGCTGAGTAAGATCTCCTGAGACGACCTTCACCTTCGCGCCAATACCGTTGCGGTTGCTCTTCGTGCCGATCGTCTTGACTATGATCCAGTTGTTCTTGTTTCCGCCGTCGTTGCGCAATAGCTGTGGGGGGCTGTCGAGGTCGTTTACGACGATATCAACATCGCCGTCATTATCGATGTCACCGAACGCAGTGCCGCGGCTCGCGCGCTCTTCCATCAGCGCGCTGCCAGACTGAGCAGCAACCTCTGAGAAGGTCCCGTCGCGGTTGTTTCTATGCAAAAGCTTGCGCTGACGATAGCGGTCCCGCTGCGGGTAGGCATGTCCATTAGCAACGAAGAGATCAACCCAGCCATCGTTATCGTAGTCGAAAAACTTTGTCCCCCAACCTACATAAGGAAGACTAATCATTGCCACGGCAGCTTCGTAGGAAACATCAACGAAGGAACCTTTCCCCGCGTTGCGGTAGAGCACGTTGTATTCATCGTCGAAGTTGGTGATGAACAGGTCCAGCAGCCCGTCGTGATCGTAATCACCTAACGTGACTCCCATGCATCCCTGCTCGTTGCCATTTTTATCGAGTGCAGTGCCTGACTCGAATCCGATTTCGCTGAAAGTTCCGTTTCCATTGTTGTGGTAGAGGAAATTAGGCGTAGAGTCGTTGGCCACAAAAATGTCGACCCATCCATCACCGTCGAAGTCGCTGCCCACAACGTCCAGTCCGTAATAACCGCGCGAGTCTGCGACGCCGGCCTTTTTCGAAACGTCGGTGAAAGTTCCGTCACCGTTGTTGTGAAAGAGGGAATCACCCGCGCCGGGTAATCCCCGTGGCCCACATTGGACAGGAACGCCTTTGAATTGGCAGGTCGGACCTTCGCCAAAAGTCGGGAGGTTATTCATGTCGAAGCCGACGTAGTTTGTGACGAAGAGGTCGAGTTTGCCGTCATTGTCGTAATCGAGAAAGGCCGCGCCCGTGGAGAAGCGTGGATCGCTTACACCGGCTTTCTGTGTTACGTCGGTGAACGTGCCGTTTCCGTTGTTCTTGAAAAGATGATCGGGGCCTATACTCGTGACATAGAGATCATCAAAACCGTCATTATTGAAGTCGCCGACAGCACATCCCATTCCCCAGCCAACATCGCCCACTCTTGCTTTGTCCGTGACATCGGAGAACGTTCCGTTACGGTTGTTGTGATATAGGACGCTAGCGGTTTTCTTGTTCGCCTTAAGCAAGTCGACGGTGAGGGAATTGACGAAGAAAATGTCGAGATAGCCATCATTGTCATAATCGAAAAGCGCTACGCCGCCACTCATCGATTCGGAGATGTACTTCTTTTCCGGCGACAGCGCGTGTTTGAAGGTAATACCGGATTGGCTTGTTACGTCGTTGAACTGAACGGAGGCCAATAAAATTAGGAGCGCGTTCCTGACGAATAGCAAGTTAGGTTTCCTCGTTCTTTCTCTGCGGCCCTCTGCGTATCTCAGCGTTCTCTGCGTTAAACGGGCGACTTAACGCAGAGGACGCAGAGATACGCAGAGGGCCGCGGAGAAGACTACTTTTGTTTTTTGAGTCGATTGAACGCCTCGTTCTCGCGTTTACCTTCCTCGCGTCGTCCGGCGGCGGTATAAGCGCGGCCCAGCTCGTAATGAAAAAGCGCGTTCTCAGGATCGAGCTTCACTGCCATCTCCAGATTGGAAACCGCGCCGGCGAAGTTACCCTGCTGCAGCAACGCCTTGCCAAGCGCGTAATAGAGTTCTACATTCGTCGATCCGGAAGAAGGCACATCATGCAACAGCTCGGCGGCTCTCGAATATTCTTGAGTTTTGAAGTAGCTGAGCCCTAGAAGCCATCGCGCCTGGGTGTTTGCCGGGTTCGCTTTAATCTCGCTCTCGAGCGGCGCCAATGCTTCCCGGTACGACTCGGCGCGAAAGTACGCGAGCCCGAGATTGTAATCCAGGCCGGCCTGTTGCGGGTTCCACTTTTTGGCGAGGCGGAATTCAACTGCAGCGTCAGTAAGGTTCTGCCGTCCTGCCTGTACAAGCCCCAGACTGTTATGAAGTGCGGAAATAATCTTTGTTAACTGCGCTTCGTTTGCCTCGAGCTCTGACCGGATCTTTGGGTCCAAAGGCGCCTGTGTCTTCTGATCGTTTTCATCGGGTACTCTGGATGCGCCCATTGTCGATTGTTTGGAGCTAAGGCTTTGTGTCATCTCGAATGCGCGGGCCTTCAGCTCAGACGCCACTTGCAACTCTTTGCGACCTGCTTCGGTCTTTCCTGTCTGCAGAAGAGACTGTGCGAGCCGGTAATGCGCAGTCGTGACCTGAAACTTGTTGTGAGGCAGATTCGGATTCAAGTCGATAGCTTTCGTGAGCACGTCTATTGCCTGATCGTGCTTCTGTAATTCCTGATAAGCCTGGCCCAACTGGAAATAAGGATCGGGATTGTTCGGCTGAATTCGAGAGGCGGTCTTCAGCAAGTCAATTGCCGTTTCCCACTTTCTTTGAAAGATGCATGTAATTCCGAGATAGTAGTTGCTGAAGAAGTCGTTTGGATTTGCAGCTAACTCGATCTTGAACTCTTCTTCAGCATTGGCTACTGCTGAGCCGCCTTCGTTCCAAAGATATGCCAGGCCCAGGTTGTAGTGAGCGCCCGGAAACTGTGAATTCAAAGCGATAGCTTTTTTGAACTCTTCGATCGCTTCGGGTAGCCGGCCGGCTTCACGAAATGCTCTACCGATGGCGATATGAATCTCCGGCTTCTCACCAAACTCAGCAATCATCGAATCAAACACCCGCCTTGCAGCAGTAAACTCGCGTTGCTGTAGATACGTGATTGCGAGAGTGAAACTGGAGTTGAAGTCATTTGGTGCAAGCTTGAGCGCTACTTCGAGCGCACTTGCAGACTTTCCGTAATCGCCCAGTGCGAAATAAGTTTTGCCTAAAGTTTTATGGACGTCTGCGTTGTTCGGTTGGAGTTGGGCAGCTTTGAGGAGAGGGTCGAGAGCTTTATCAAACTGCGCTGCCTCGAGATAGACCATGGCCATTTCAATCAGATCGGTGTCAGTTGATTGATACTTCGCCGCTGCCTCAGCCGCCTCGAGCCCCTGTTCCCGCTTCGATAGTGCTGCCTGGATTTTTATAAGCCTGCGGTATTGCGCAGCCAGAATTGATTTAAGCTCAGTCTCTGCCTCGGCAAGTTTACCCGCCCGTACTAACTCCTGCGCCGCCTGATAACGTTGGGCCAACGTGGTGTCCTGTGCGTTGGCTGAGATTTTAGTCACAAAGAGGCACAAAAGGCTCAAAATCAGCAGAAACCTATTTGAGCTTTTTGTGCCTCTTTGTGGCATAAACCCGCTTTCACCTCCTATTGCTCGAGCTTCTTCAACTTCTCTCGGCCAGCAGAGTTCAGCGGATTTAGTTCCAGTGATTTTTTATAGTTTGCGATGGCCAGCTCCTTCTCGCCGCTCGCCGCGTATGCGTCGGCAAGGCTGTCGTATGCGTTCGAGGATTTTGGATAGAACTCCGTGTTAAGTTTGAAAAGCGCGACTGCCTCCGGCACTTTCTTTTGTCGCAGCAGCCCATAACCGAGAGTGTTCAGGCGTTCTTCGGATACGCTGACGTTCCGCGGCGTCGCTGCGAAAATCTTCCGGTAACCCTCAATCGCTTCCGAATGCTTTCCCGCCGATAACAATTCGTATGGCACTAGCTGCTCCGCCGGTATGCGTTTTAGCTGGAGTGCCCCAGCCGCGCCGGTCACTTCAATATCAACAGTAGCAGTGAACCCATTTGTCCCTTCACTCGTCCGGTGAACAAAATTGTATTTAATATTCGCATCGCGTCTGATAAATGTCGCTTCTGTGATTGGCAGAAGTTCGAAAGCGGTATCGGCCGTAGGTTGTGCTTGCAACGCAGTCTTTGTACCCACAGCGACCGGCGTGATCGTTAATACACGATCGGGATTGACCTGATAGCGGCCGGCGAAATCTGCAACCTTCGTTGCGTCCAGCGAGATGATTTCATAAGGCGCCGGCAAAAATTCATCCCAACCGTACTCACGTGCAACACCACGAATTACCTCTCGCAGTATTTGACCATTATCGGAATTCACCATTACCGCTATGCCGTAACCCTTGTCTCTGCTTACCAGCAACTCCGCGCGGAAACCTTCATCGGCGCCGCCATGTCCGAAATACAGTGCGTTCCCATGTCGTTCGATGAAAAACCCCAGACCAGCAGTATCCATGAACGCCGTCGTCATCACGTCGACAGACTGCTTTGAGAGAACTTTATTTGACTTACCGGCGAGGGACAGTTGCATCTCAATCGCAAACTTCGCGAGGTCCGTCGGTGTGGTCCACAAACCGGCGGCCGCCATCTCGGGATAGACATGAATTTTACCTTCGACTTCAGATCCGTTTGCCCGATAACCGGTTGCGGCTTTCTTTCTCCAATCAGGAGGTAGCGGCTGGCTGTAGGTGCTGTTGCTCATGCCGAGTGGCGCGAGCACAGTCTCTTTCGCGATGTCGGGATACGGTTTCTTTTCGATATCCATGATTGCGACTTGCGAGATCGTCGTGCCGCCGCCGGAATATCGATAGCGACTGCCGGGCTCAAAGTCTACGCGCACTGCTGCTGTATTAGCGGGCGCAGCTCCATCAAGAATCTGTGGCAGACTAGGCGTCTTTTCATTTACAGCGTAGCCCGGGAACCCGTGGACAGTAGTGCCAGCGGTATGGCTCAGCAAATTGCGTAAAGTGACTTTCTTCTTCGCAGTGAATTCATTATCAGGGAGTTTCCAGGTAGTGAGTTTGTTGTTGATGTCCTCGTCGAGTGAGATCTTTCCTTGCTCAACCTTTTTCATCAAGACCGTCGCGTTAACAGATTTGCTGATTGACCCTGCCTGGAACAATGTGTCGGTCGTGACTGGTTCGTTCGTCTCGAGATCTTTGAGACCGTAAGCCCTGGCCCAGTCGATCTTAAAATCCTTGATGACGGCTATGCTCAATCCCGGCACTTTATAAAACTTCATACGCTCGGCAATGGACCAGCCTGGATCGCCTTTGATTAGGATCACGGGCAGCAGGCCCTGCTCGATATGCCTGATTCGGTCGTCAGTATTAGTCTGACTGAAAGCGTTAATCGGTAAGATGTAGACGACAAGAAGGAACGTGGCGAGTAGTCGTTTCATAGCGTCCTCCACTAATTCGTTTCCGAGAGTCAGGGAATGAGGTCTTTATACTATCACTTAGCCGCGGATCTTCGCGGATTAACGCGGATCGATCCGCGTTCATCCGCGAAGATCCGCGGCTAAATGTACTGACTCAGAAAGGGAACAAGATTCCTTTGTCTTTGAGTTTTTCGAAGCGGGCGGCGACAAAACGATAGAGTTGCGCGGGACGCTGTCCGCCGCGCCGGTGTTCACGCAGGGGCTTCAGGATTCTGAGCAACGACATCTTGCGCCGGAAGTTTCTCTTGTCCAACTTCTTCCCCAGGATCGCTTCGTAGACCGCCTGTAGCTCAGTCAACGTAAATTTTTCCGGAAGCAACTGGAAGCCCACGGTCGTGTATTCAAGCTTATTGCGTAGTCGTTGCAGGGCGTAGTTGAGAATCGTCGCATGATCAAAGGCCAGCGGCGGAAGCTGATCGATCGGATACCAAGCCGCGGCGGCGGCGTCACTGCCGGCCATTAGCTTTCGATCCGGTGAAATGAGAGCGAAGTACGCCACCGTGATTACTCTGCCGCGTGGATCGCGATTAGGGTCGCCGAAGGAATAAAGTTGTTCGAGGTAAACATCCGTTACACCGCTCTCTTCCTGGAGTTCTCGCAGGGCAGCTTGATCGAGATCCTCGTCTTCGTGAACGAAACCGCCCGGAATGGCGCACTGCCCAAGAAAGGGTGGGATTGCTCGCTTGATGAGCAGTACTTTGAGAACTCCTTCCTGGATCGTGAAAATCACGATATCAACTGTGACTTGCTTGATAATTTTCATTGGACCACCAAACGCGCTCGTTGCTCAGCCGCTCGCACTGCGGCGATCGCGCCGGAATTGAACTGCAAGTAATCGGCTTCCATGCCGTCACTAAAAACCACTCCTCCGGAAGGCATCAGGGATTCCAGCACGAGTTCCTGTCCCGACTCAAGCATTCCAGTCACGATGCTGGCTTGAGAGTGACGGCTTACGAATGGTTCGCGCACCACATAGATCAAACGACGATCTTCCCATGGCATCCGAAACGGTTCGATCGCCGTCGCACCACGAAAGCGGGCCACACCCGACGCCATATTAAAGATGGACGACAGCCAGCCGGTCGACCCCGCACCAGTCGAGACCAGCACTCCACTGGACGAATGTACCTCTGCTGCCTTTCCGCATCTGATTAGGTACTGCGCCGACACGTGGCTGCGCGCGCCGATGAAGAGATCATTGAAAGCGAGCAACCGTTGGCCGTCATGAAGCTTGATCTCGGCGAGGGTAACTTCGCGAATTTTCGCCTTTGCCTCGATCACTTTCCCCACCGCAGAGCGCGCCTGATTCGGCAGGAAAGGCAGCAAGACGCCATCGAATCTTGCTGGTTCCGGGTTGACCGCGACGATCGGCTGGGCCATCACATACTTGGCGGTGTTTGCCACCAATCCGTCTTGTCCGAGCGTTACTACGACATCCTCCTTCTGAAACTGGAACGTGGGCACAAGGCTGCGGTCGATCAGTTGCTGTGGCATTTCGAACTCCAGCGAGCGGCGGAGCATCTCTAACGATGAGCTGTAAGCATCGTCTTCGCGCTCGTAGTCTGCAAACTCGCCGCCAGCGTGCTCGATATAAAACTTGGCTTGCGAACGCGTGTTGAAGCGCTCAATCAACTCCTGCAATCGTGTTTTACGCGTTACGATGACGAGCTTCTTGTACATGACTATTTCGCTGTACTGCCAATCAATGATCTCAGCAAGTCCGGCGATACATTGAGTTCGCCAATCTTCTGAGCATTTTCGGCCATCTCCTGAAAGGCGAGGGCCACCATGGCTTTGGGGTCCGCGTTCTTTCCGCCGAGCATCATCAACGTCTTCCAATCGAGATCGCGCAACGGTTTGAGAGTTTCAGTAAGCGTGTAGGCGCGGCTGTCTGCGTCCTTGTGCTCGTTTTCTACTCGCCGATCGATCAGTTGTGACCGCTGCTCTTCAACGGCTATCTCCGCGGCCATTTGCGTTTCACGGATCTGGCGCTTCTTTTCTTCCACCGCGATTTCGGTGTTTAGTTCGCTCTCCTTGATCAGCCTTTCCTGTTCTACCGCAGCGTTGCGGCGAGCGTAAATCGCTTCGTCAGCGCGGCGTTGTAATTCTTCCCGAGCCTCTGCCTCTAAAGCGCGCCCCGTCTCAGGCGTCGGCTGAATGCCGAGTATAGACAGACTTAAGATTTCCACTCCCAGAGCTGAGACCGCTTCGGATTGCCTCAATTTTGCTAACGCTTCGGCGACGATGGAATCCGAGCTGATGAGAGCGTCTTTAAGAACCAGTCTTTGTGTGATTGCTCGGGTCAGAGACTGGAGCGTGTGGATTAGTCGTTCCGGCAACTTGCGCGGGTCGTCGGAATAGTAGGCGCCGTGACTGTCTATGCTGAAGTTCAGCAGGGAAGCCAGACGCGTGGGATCAGCGACTCGGTACGTTAGCTGCCCCTGGATCGTGACGGACTGGAAATCCGCCGTAGCTTCCTGAAAAACGAAAGGCACATCAGCGCTGGCCATCGGAATCGCGACTATTGTGGACGTCGGCGTGTAATACACGAACGAAAGACCTGCACCTGCTCTTTTGACGGCGCCATGTTTGTACTGAAGGACGTAAGTTGTTGGCGGTACCTTCACAAAGCTGAACATCATCGTAACCTCCATCGGTGTTTGACAGACACTAAGATAGTGTAATGTAGACACTATGTCAAGAGGTTAATTTCTGATTGGCGCTAAGGGGAGGGGAGGACCTATGCGTCAGTGATTGCCGGCTTGGCGACGGTAGGGTTCAAAATCGCTCCATACCTGTCGGACCAACTTCGGATCAACTACTCTGATTTCGGGAGTCGCAGGATTTTGTTGTGAGACAATCTGCAAACTCATCTGCTTGCACTTGTCAGGCGCGAAGCTCTCGGCTGAGTACGTATAAACACCGGCATAAGCTGTGCGCTGCTTCATCTTGAGATAGCTTGTCAAACTTTTAATGAACTCAATCTTACCGCGCTGAATCGGCGTAACTAGCTTGCCGTCGCACATCAGCGCCATCTCTTCAAAGTCGGCTTTAAACTTAAAATCTGGTGGCAGGACCATCAGTCCGGATCCCAACATTAGCAGGCTCAGAAATGTGGATTTCCCGGTAGCGCTTACTTCCGGAACAACAAGCAGATGCACCACAGGCCTCATCTGGTTGACATAATCACCCCAGTTGCGAAGCTCGTAAAAGCTATTCGATATCACTGGCGAGGTAATCATCCCGTCCTTTTCGATTTTCTTCCGCTGCTTCTCAAACGCAATTCGGTTCTTCTCAATAATGTAGTGCTTCAGCACGGGTGTGATCATCGTCAACTGGTATTCGCCGAAGTCTGCTTCATAAGCTTTCGGCTTGAACGTCTTGAGATCCACTTTCTTCAAGTCGTCTGCGGGATATGAGTCGCCAGGTTGGGTAGGAAGCATCGCAGTTGAAGGGGAGGCTGTAGCTTCTTTGATCGTTTGTCTCGCCTTTGCGAGAAGGACTCGGGAATCTTGAATTCTAATCACGCCTGAAGTCCCGTTCTGATCAGCGAACTTGAGTACTCCAATCACTTCACCCAGAGCATTGAAAACAGGAGCTCCTGAGTCGATGCTCGCGATTTTAAAATCCGGGCTGATGACTTCTGCGGTGTTTCGTAACATGCCCTTAGTGAGCGTCTTGTCGTGGGCCAAGGGACTGCTAATCGTGAATACTCGTGCTCCATCAAGGACTGTGTCGCGTTCACTTGTTGCCAGTGCTTTACAGGAAGGACAGGTGGACAGGTCTACCCACACCACAGCCAGATCAAGATCGGGATCCTCTACGACAAGCTTTGCCGCTACTTTTTTGCCGGCGCCAAATTGAACTCTTACTTCCTTCGATCTTTCGATCACGTGTTGACTGGTGAGAATTAACCCCGTGCCATCAACGATTGATCCGGTTCCCTGAGCTAGCTCGCCCTGCACATTTACGACGCCGTCGTTCAAGGCCTTTAACAAATCGGTTTCATCAACAATTCGCCCTCGCCTCAGTGCATCGTCAGTCGTTGTGATCGTCGCATTCTCATTGTTCAACTCCAGCGAGGCCGTGCTCCCTGATTCAACCTTCAGCTTGACGGACCATTCATAACTCTTCCCATTAATAATGAGTGGTTTTTCTGACTCGACAACGTAATCACCCGGTGTCAGCGAAACAGATACCGACCCATCAGCCGTCGTCCTGGCTCGAATCGCGGAAATCACCGACTCGTTATTCAGTTTCTTGATCACTAAGCCGAAGTTTTGGCCCAGATTGTCATTCAGAACAACTTTGATCGTGACCTTACCCAGTCTCTGGCTCTGCGAGTGAGCAGACGCAGAGAAGAAGGCCGTGATCATCAAGCAACCGAGTAACAAGGTGTTTCGCGACATGCTAAGCAAGATACCAAATTTGGGCCTCAGGAAATAGAACAAGTCAGCCAGCTTTTTGTGCCTTTTTGTGGCTGACTCTTCCTTATGATTGAATATGCGTCTCACAGGAGGTAACCAAAAATGAATCTGAAATTGATTACCCTGATCGCCGTCTTCGCCTCGGTAGTCTTCAGCATTCAAGCTCAAGAACCTGTGCCTGATAAGACGTCAGGTTCGATTTCCGGGCGCATCACGGTCGACGGAAAACCCAAAGCAGGTCTGGTGGTAGAACTGCTGGCCACAGATACAAATGGCCCACGCCGTGCGATTGCCAAAACCGCTACCAGCAAAAGCGGTAATTACGTGCTCACTAAAGTTGCATCCGGAACGTACGACGTTTCTCCCTCCACACCAACCCTTGTCGTTCCCAATCAAGGTGCGTCAGGGCAATCCGGCAGAAGCGTAACGATTGAACCGGGCGAGAGTATCAAAGGAATTGACTTCGATCTGGTAAGCAAGGGAACAATTCGTGGGCGGGTCATGGATGTTAGTGGGGAACCGGTGAAGGGCCAGACCGTTGAATTGATTCTTCGCGGTGAAGACAATTACTCGCGTCCTTTTCACTCGTCTGCGCCCGGTGACCATCAGACAAACGACGAAGGTGTTTATCATATTTCGGGAGTGCCTCCGGGTCGATATATTGTAAAAGTGGGAACCGCCTATGGTCTCGCCACCTATGATCCCAGACAGAAGAGGCGCTTTTATTACCCCGAGACTTTCCATCCAAACGCCGACGAAGCATCCAGGGCGACGGTTATCGAGGTTGCGCCTGGACGCGAGATCGCGGATGTTGACATAACGGTGAGCAGACCTGTGAAGCTCTACGAGATCGTGGGCCAACTTATCGCTCTCGAGACCGGTGCGCCGGTGGCGAATGTTGGGTTAGAGATAGTCACTACCAGTGCAAAGGATGGGCGTTCCAGTCATCTGGGTGGTGCTTTCCGAAGCGACGCCAACGGAGAGTTCAGAATTCCGAACGCATTACCTGGCCACTATGTTGTGGCCGCTGAAAACGACCGCGTGAGCAATACTTATGGAGATCCGATTTCCTTCGACGTGAAGGATGAGGATGTCACCGGGTTGAAGATTCCGATGCATTCCGCCTCAACCGTAACGGGTATTGTCACAATCGAGGGAAATGTCGATCTTCCTGTGGCGGATGTGCTGTCCAGGCTAATGATCTACGCTCACACTTCTGACAACATGACGGGCTCAACTGTGAGTGAGCGTGTCAACCACGATGGTGGCTTTCGTATCGCTGGAATTCGTCCGGGCAAGGTAAGGTTGGCCGCTTTTATGGCGCCTGGAGGGCCAGCCGTGCCACTCCGGCTCGTACGGATCGAGCGTAATGGCATTGAAATGCGCGATGGTGTAGACGTTCGTTCTGGTGAAGACATAAACGGACTCCGGTTAGTGTTCGGTGCCGGTAGCAGCGTTCTGCGAGGAGATGTGAAGATTGAAGGAGGTCCACTCGAGGGCGTAAATCTGCATGTATTGTATCGACCAACAAACGGCGAGGCAGGTAGCTTCTACAGCGCAGAACTCGACACGCGGCAGCACTTCGTGATCAAAGGTCTGACACCCGGCGAATATGAGCTGATGATTGGACCAATGAGTGTTGAAGTCTCCGGTGAGAAGGGAAGCCGGATGATGAATCGGATGCCTACTGTGAAACAGACTGTCGTGGTCGGAGCGGGAACCGACGTGGCAGTAACCCTGGTAATGACTCTAAAACCCGACCGCCCATAAACACTACTTTATATATCTCTCGGACTTTGCCTCAATTGGTAGTGTCAGTGCGAGGCTCAGACTTTGATTTCTGCTTCAACAAGCACCAGCGATCACGAACTTCCTGCTCTTCGGCTAAGAAAGCGGGCGAACGGCTCTTCCCGACGATAAACAATGCGCTGAGTTTCTGAAGCTTTATTTCAGGCGGCGTATTTCGAATTTCTTGAGCGATGAAATCGTTGACAAGTTTCCATCGAGCTTTGAACTCGTGCGCCTGTTGTTTAGTTATCGATTTCATTTAAAGATCATCAACCAACTAAAAACATCTGTGCTATAGTGCTCACACCCCTCAAAACAAAAAGAAGCGGGCCGACTTGTGACGTCAACACAAAGCCGACCCTAAACCGTCAACCTTTGCAAGAGAAAGGCTGAAGATTATGTCTACGCATGTTAGCGCATCAGCGCAAGAAGAAACACCTCACGAAACCGAAACAATCCAAATCACAATCAGCGATGCACTCCGACGTCGCGCACAGGCAGTCTTGAACGACAGATCGATCGATCCACAGTGGCGGTCCATTATCCGTTACGCGTTGGAGATCAGCGATCCGTTGCTTCCTGATCTCGTCCGGCGCGCCGATGCAGGTGAAAAGATCATCGACACGACGACTTTCTCGGAAACATCCGAAACCGATGACGATTCGAACGAAGAAAAGATCGAAGCACTGGCGGACATAATCTGCCGAGCTGGCGAAGAGGCTGCGGCAGCGCTCTTCGTCTTGATGGGAACGTTGGAAAACTCGGCGCATCCCAAACTACTTGCGAACACGGCGAAACATTTCGCCTTCACACGCTGCGCTGAGCTGAACTTGTATGGACTGGTTGACGCTCAGCTTCCACTTGTTGAAGGCGAGTTGTTGGCGGACGACACGATCGCGTCGTAGTGAACCGAATACTGGAAGGCCCCGGCTTTAACCGGGGCTTTTCGTCTCAGCAATACGCTGAATGCAAGCATTTCTCAGCACAACCTCCAGCGGGCATTGGCCCAAGCAAACTACGAATCCAGCACAGAAAACCTAAGCCGGGCCAGATGTGCGACCAGTGCCGCGCCAAACACTCTAACAAAGATGCAAATAGTGACGACGCCGCGACGCGAAGCAATCTCGTTTTCCGGCGAAATTCAATGTGCAATTTCGTCGAACCGCGATCACTAACAACGCGCGTTGCAACGACAACTCTTGATGATCTGGAAAAGGCGTTTGCCCGGTGCAGGCGGTGAGATCAGAGAACGCTCGCTTTTTCGATGACGCTAATCTAAGACCTGACTTTGCTCACTCGCATATAGGTAAGTTTGGTCTATCGCGACCGCTTTCGACTCGCCATGTAATTAATTAGTTTCCGAACAACGACTTCCGCGCGTGCCTCATCAGAGACGTCTTCCGCTTTGATTCTGCGTACTTCAATGCCTTCATGCGTAAGAGGAATCAGCCGTTTGTCGGCTTCGGCGGGACTTTCCCGATGAAATGTGTCCCCGTCCACTTCTATAACAAACGTTAACCCTTGATAGATGACAACAAAGTCTGGCTCAATTCGATGGTAGTTCTTGCCGATCCGGACGAACACGGGTAACGGAGCGACGGCGAGCCGAGCACGAGTCATCGCTTCGAACAGAGTGATTTCTGCTTGTGACCGAAACAGTAATCCGCGATGCTGCTTCGACGCGATGTTGTCACTCCGAACTCGCCCTTGATTCGTGACTCCTTCGCCACGAACGAAAGCTATAGCTTGATCTCTCCAATCATTAGGTGCAGGCTGAACTTGAGGAAAGACTTTTACAACGCTAAGACCATCGCTTTCGGAAGAGGAAAATAAAGAGCGACCGACACTAAGCAATCGGGCCTCAACCTCGCTTATTTCATCCTCCGTCAGAGCATGGAAAATGTAGATGGGCAGACCAACCCGCAAGGACCAATAGTCGATCCCCCAATCAGCCCCAGTTTGCTGAAATTCGCACTCGCCAGCAATCAAAATTGCAATGCTACGCGAATCTCCCTGCATCTTTAATACTTCCGTGAGTGACGCTAGGAAGTCTTCGATTGGAAACGGTTCCACCATGTCTTCATAATTGAACTAAGAACGTTCCAATGCATCATAACTAAGTGGAAGTCGAGAAAGCGAATTCTATTTCTGAGAAATAGAACGCGGGGTCGTTTTACAGAATGGGATCTGTTGAAATTAATCAGTGACAACTACGGAGACGTTACGATTCTCCCTCGATGTCATGCAGAACTGCTGGACGAATCTTACCTAGAACGGAACATCATCCCCGAACGCGTCGGGTTGTGCTTCGCCGGCACTGGCGGGAAGCGGTAGGTTATTGACGATGTATAAATTGAGAATGTCTTCGCGGTCCATGAACATAATCTGACTTCGTTTTGATGCGTCCAGCTTAGCACCAAGCCAGTTTCTTGCTTGTTTGGTAATTTCGCCTCCCGCAACGATAAAGGCATGGTCAACAAGCACCTTCTTGCTTGTCTCTGGATCAAATACTTCGTGACCCAACATCATAAGTACCTGATTGTGGACTTCTGCAATGTTCGTATTTGATGCGTGACTAGCTCCAGATGCGTCAAGCTTTCCTTTCTTTGCTTGGATGCCGAAATACAGTACGTGCTGCGTAGGCAGTACATAGCGCATCCAGATGTCCTTGCCGTATTCAAGAGCCTTATCTTTGTGGCCAACTGAGGTAATTCGATGAAAGCCTAGCTGACGAAATAACGGCAGGAGCACGGCCTCTATTAATTCGTCTTCACTGCATTGCTCGAGATACTTAATTAATCGATCACGGCGCTTTAGCTCATCGGGAGTAAATGGTCGATGAGGATTCGTAGCCGTGGAAATCGTTTTTGTTCCAATATGGCGGATATAGAGCATGTTGTCTTCGCCATAAAACGCCTCATATCCCTCTCGACTAAGAGGCTTGTTCAGGACCATTAGCGCAAGCGATCTATCAGGGTCGTTATCCAATGCGTCTGACCTATGCATTAACACCCGAAGCACATGAACGAACCGATCCGGGAGGAGATGGGCGCCAGGCTGCGGCTCGTTTAAGAGTTCTGCGAGCCTCGCTGCTGTCCACGACCATCTAGTTGATCCATCGTGCCTAAATTCCAGATCGCACTCCTCAAAAATCTTGTGATGTAGCTGCTAGAGCGATACGGGAAATACTCTTTATCACCAATAACCATTTCGGCAATTTGACGCAGGTTTCGAGGTTTAAATTTCATTTCTGGGTACAGGTACACTTGAGAGTGCGTTCATTCTGGGACTCTCAGTAGGATTCAGTTTTTGGGTGGATTGCGGTGTCGTTAATGAGGAGTCTGGGCAACCGTGGTGTCAATTTTATGTTATGAGCACTGCTTGTTACAAATCGTCATCGATCAATTCCACTCCATGATTTGTACGAACCCTGCCTGGGCGAGCTCTGAGATCCTTGCCTGGTCAAAACGATGGGAGTCAAGAACCTTAGAAAATATATCGCATGCTGATCACAGACCAGGTCGCTACCGCTCCCTGTACTGACCCGATCCATGCCGTTCGTTTGGCCACACAAAACTTTAAAACACTTACTCGGGTTTGGAGAGCCACATGCGACCATGGGCCAAGTCGAATGTGATGATGTACTGGCTCATGAATGGTTGACCGAGGTTGCCATCCATAATCATGTCAGTGACTAAGACAGGGCTGTCGATTGGAACGCCCGGAGCGACCTCGTACCTCAGACGCTGCTCCTTGCTTTCGGGTTCAAGCCCGAACAGTTTCGCGTGGTCCTTCGAGATTAGCGAAACGCCGCCAGCGCCGGAATCCAGGATCAACCACGTCATACCTGCAGTGGTCGGTACCCCCACAAATGCACTCAAACAACGGGCGGAACACTCGCGGGAGATACGGAAGGGCAGCTCTTTCATCGCCTTCGTCCGCTTGGCGAGACTTGCACGAGTCTCGATGGTCAGAGTTCCCGCTTTCTGATCGAGTGTGATCGCTTTGCCGTCGAACGCGTCGAGCGAGAGCAAACCGTCTGGATTTTTGTCTCCCGTGAACTGATCGCCGAAATCGATCTTGCCAATGTTGACTGGCGTCAGGGCCACATCGCCGGCTGTGATCTGTACGTTATCGCAATGCGGGCCCTCACTCCTTTTGCCGAACATGTTGTAGCCCGTGGTCCGTCCCCAGAACTTGCACTCGATACCTTTGGAGAACTCATCCGACAGCAGGGTAACCCCGCCGCCGGTGTCCAGTAGGAAGTCGCCGGGCTTGCCCTTCACATTGACGTGCACCTTCCACAGCGCCTTGCGGAAGCGCTGGAGCTTGATGACCTGCGGCTGCTCGGCTTTGGCAGCGGCGGACACCGATAGAGTTAGCAGGGAAACGATTGCGAAAACATTAGTTAACTTCCGATGCATTGATGATCCTTTAAGCGCGTTTGCAGGCATATTAGCGGCTTGTCCATGGCAGTCAAACAGCGGCGGTACTTCTGTCTTGAAACGTAACTGGATACGAAAGCAAATCGATACACTGAATGAAGGTGAAGAATCAATCATAGCTCTGTAGACTGATTACGCCCGATCTCATAACTGGCACGGCTTTTGTGTTTTCTTGCTTCTCAAGTTGTCGTTATCCTGTAGGCGTATAGGTAGGTTGATAACACGAATTAGCGTAAGGACAGCTCATGAACTGGCGAGAAAATATAATTACAAACACTGCCGAAATACGAAACCTGCTAATTGAGACACGGACCATAGCAGTGCTCGGCATTAAAACAGAGGACCAAGCGGGCCAACCAGCCTTCTACGTTCCAAATTACCTACAGAGCGCCGGCTTTCAAATTATTCCGGTACCTGTGTATTACCCTAACGTGACCCGCATACTCGGGCAACAGGTCTTTCGTCGCCTCGCTGACATTCCGATCGATGTTGATCTTGTAAACGTATTTCGGCTGTCTCAGGACGTTCCTCCTCATGTTGAAGATATCCTGGCGAAGATGCCTAAGGTAGTATGGCTGCAGTCAGGGATTCGCAATGACGCCGCGGCCAAAACGCTGGCGAAAGCCGGAATCAAAGTCGTTCAGGATCGCTGCATAATGGTAGATCATCGCTATCTGCAAAAATAGTGGGGAATTGAGTAGCGCGTATGCAAAGGCCTGACGCTAGTGAGTATCACACAAACTATCAGAAGTACTTCGACCTGATTCCGAATGGTGATTACCTGGACATTCTCAACGAGAATACGATCAAAACTGTTGAGTTCTTTGACACGATACCGCCGGAGAAGCATGACTATCGCTACGCGGAACGGAAATGGACCATCAAAGAGGTCTTGATGCACATCATCGATACCGAGAGAGTTTTCACCTATCGTGCGTTGGCTGCTGCGCGAGACGATGCCACACCTGTCTATCGTATGGATGAAGAACTGTACGCCGGCAATGTCGATGTTTCAAATCGCCCGACGGAGGATCTGATTTCTGAGTTCAAGACCGTTCGCACAGCCACTGAGTTTCTGTTTAAGAATATGACTCATGAGCAGAGTAAGCGCTGCTGTAATGTTGTTACTCATCCCATGAGCGCTCGCGCGATCGGGTATTTCATAATCGGGCACGTGTTACATCACATTGGTGTCGTGAGAGTTCGATACTGGCAATAAACAACAAATCCACCCGAAGCCATTTCATTTCTTATAAACGGCAATTCCCCAAAAATTAATGTCGGGTGGCAGAGCGTTCCAGTGGTCGAACGCGTGCGAGTCATCAGATTTGTATCGCAACTTGTAGTTTCCCGCAGGCAGCGTGATTACCGCATCAATTTGTCTGTTCTTACCCGCACCACCGGCATGTACGGTCTTAGGCTCTTGCATCTCCCACACGCGTGACCCTTTGTCGTCTTCTATCCAGCCGTAGTCAAACATCTCACCGGGCTGACCTTCGCCGATCGCGAAAATACGCACGTCCTCACTCTTCGCCAAACTAAACGAAACGCTCTTATCTTCCTTGTCCAGCACTTGAACGATCTGCGCAATCACTGGCAGTTTCACGAGGTCAGCGGGCATAGGCTTCGAATATAGCTCACCATACAATTTCACCAGTGGCAGGCCATCGTTTGCGCGTCCCACGCTTTGATAGATCCTTAGCTTTGTAACGAGGTCTGTGCGGTAGACTTCGGCGTAGGGTTTAGCCGCTATCGCGTTGAGCTGATTTTTCAATTCTGAAACGGGTGCGTTCCAACTAATCTCGGGAATGCTCTCTCCGAACTTCGACGGAAAGATGAACGTCTTCAAAAAAGCCATGCCGACCGGCGAGCTTAGTGCATTGCCAGCGCCGAGATCCGTCGGGCGGCTCAGATTGTCAGAGTTCGCCATTATGATGAACGTAATGTTTTGCTCGGGCACTTTCAAAATAAAAGACGAGTTGCCGGTCCAGTAGCCGTAATGCCAGAGCAGCTTCGTGCCCTTGTAGTTTTGCGTAAACCAACCGAGTCCGTAGGGAAGCGACTCACCTTTAGTTGAGACAGCGGGGGTGAAGGCGAGTTGTTGAGTTTCTTTCGTAAGAAACTTGTTTTGATCGATCGCAATGTCATACTTCGCCATGTCAAGAACGGTTGAGATCAATCCGGCGGAAACGCTGAAGCTCTGCGGGTAGCTGATTTTAGTGATCTTAGATTCGCGATCGAGTGCGTATGGCTGAGCGAGTATCTTCGTGACTGTGTCGAATCTTTGCTGTTGCTTTTCCGTAATCAACGCTCCGTTCAAAGGGGACGTGTGCGCATGGACCAGCTTCCACGCGCCGTCTTGTTTGTTCCAGAAGTATGAATTCCTCTTCGGAGTTTCGGTGCGCGGTGGTCCATTGGGAGACGTGACGGTTGTGCTAGAAAAAAACGTTGTGATCGCGCTGTCGCCGTAGACCGCCGCCTCGAGGTTGTTGACCTCGATCTTGATTTTGAAACCGGATTGGAAGGCTCCCCGCAGCTCTGTCGCATCGATAAAATTAGTCAAAAACCCGCCCTCGCTGTAAAAGCGATTTTGCTGCGGCGCGAGACGCCGCTCAATCTGATCGACGCTGCTGGAGTTGAATCCACCAACGACATCCATGAGTGCGGATTTCACTTCGGCCTCTGCCGCCTGGCCGGTGGCGTTTGGTGATTTTGTGCTGACAATCACGGGCACGTTCGGCGCCGTCTCATTCATGCCGAGAGGATCGAGAATGTTTGCTATTAGAAGTTGCGCGAATGATTTGCCGGTCGCTCGCTCAATCACCTTATCCAGTTCTGCAAAGCGATTGCCGTTATAGCTGTACCGCTCGCCGGGATTTCCTTCGGATGTGTGGGAGAACAAGTGGCGCACTCTAATAACGCCATCGCTCTCGAGCAAGATGCCGTACTTTGAAACAGGATCGTCCAGCTTGATCTTTCCCTCCTGGACGAGCTGCATCAGAATCGTAGACGCAAATGTTTTGGTGAGGGAAGCGAGATGGTAGGCGGTATGTTCCGTGGCGGGAACCTTATTCTCGACATCTGCATAACCGAATCCCTTCGCCCAAATCACTTTTTGATTCTTGACGATGGCAGCGGAGTAGGCGGGTATTTTCAGCTCTTGTCGCAGACTTTCGAGCTGAGTTTCAAAGCTGGCAATCCGTGCCGATTCGGATGGCTGCGCGTTTTGCTCGCCTGAGACCCGTCCCAGGACGGCCACTGTCAGAATGAGTGCGACTAAGCCTGGCGCCTTAAACTTCATACATTTCCCCTTACTGGTGTGACTTTGCTTTAGCAGCGTAGAGCAGAGGTATCTGTTGGGCAAACACCGCCGGGCAGAGTTTTGTGTAAATAATTCGGGTTTTTGAAATACGCCGAAGGCGTTCGCTAATTTCAGCCCAAGGTTCGAGCTTGCGAGAACCTTGGGAACCGGTACATAAAAGCGTTCCAACCCTGAAAGGGTTCGCTTCAAGACAAACCCTTTCAGGGTTTCGTCGGATTTGGAATTCATGTCCCAGGGTTCTCGCAAGCTCGAACCCTGGGCTTAAATTAGCGAACGCCTTCGGCGTACTTTCAAACTGAACCGGTACTTGCAGGGAATAAAAGCGGTTTGAGGAGGGTATTAGGGGTAGACTCGCCCGTTTTCAAAAAACGGCGGGCCACCGCATCTAGACGAAACAATACAATTTAGCGAATTTGACGACCGTAACGACGCGGTTGAGCTTCTTCTCCGTGCAAGAGAAGGGAAGCGCGTGGAGGTTCCGAGTGAGTTGTCAAAAAATACTGGAAATCGTTCACCCCTACATCGATCGCGAGTTGGACGAGGTTCAGGCAGCAGAAGTTGAACGCCACCTCGAACAATGCGACGAATGCGATCTTATCTATCGTGGCCTCGTTGCCTTGCGTTCATCTTTGCAGCACGCGTCATTCTATTACCGTGCGCCGGCAGATTTGAAAGGCGCATTACATCGGGCTCCAAAAGTATCTGCGCAAGACGTCCGCGAGCACGAGCCAAGCGCGACATGACTGTGCCCAATGGGACCTGAACCGTGTCCGCAATTTGTTTGTATGACAGCTCTTCAAATTCTCTCAGCACAATAATCTCCAGAAACTCTGTCGGCAGTTTTCGTAAAGCGCGTCTGACTATTTGCTTGTCCGCTTCTTTAAGCAACAGCATCTCCGGACTCGGCGTATCTGAAACGTGAACGTCTTCCTCCTCGTCGAAAGGACACATATCCGCTGTTACTCGATTGCGCTGAATCCACGTGTAGTAAGTGTTGCGCACGATCTTCAACATCCAGGGCCGTGCGTCGCCTCCTTTGAAAGTATTGAAATGCTTGAGGGCGCGAAGATACGCTTCCTGCACTACATCTTCAGCATCTCTTGCGTCGCGAGTGAGCCAGCGGGCGAGATTGTACGCCGCGTCGAGATGCGGCAAGAGTGCTTCCTCATAATTTTCACTCGTGACTCCCATAACCAATCTCCCGCAGTTTGTTACTAAGCCGCTCCGTCCTTACACTTCCTTATCTGCTCGGCCACGAAAAGCGGCGGGTTTGTGTGACGAACGCCACGCTCGATCAAATTCCTTATTAGTGCGATTCCTTCACAGTCGATAAAAGAAATATTTTTTAGATCGACGTTGAGCCTTGCTCCTTGTTTGAGCACCGACTCGGCTGTCTCTCGTAATAACTCAACCCATTGACCTGAAACTCGACCGTCCAATTGCAGAGTAATTTCCTTTTCCGTTAAAACAACTTCCGTAATCTTCAACATGCCTTAGACCTTAAATAGCTCAGATTTTTAAGGTGCAACTGTAGGGGTGGCCCTCCGTGGCCACCCGTTCAGGAGTAAAGCTCGAGTTCTGACGCACGGGTGGCCACGGAGGGCGACCCCTACAGTTGCTCCTGCCAACGACCCTTATACACAGAGGATCGAGGTTACGGCTTTAGCTGATGTGGCTCTCCATAGATGAAGTCGTCCATCATGACGACGTCGCTCTTCCCGTCATCGTCAGGAGTGGGAGCGATATTGCCTGCAATGATCCGCACACTGGCGATCCGCGGGTCGTTGAACTTGATCCCGAAGAATGAAAAACCTCCATCACCAGGCGCGGCCGGAACGAAACTGCTGAACAGCAAACGGCCATCAGCGCCAAAGAACTGCACCAGGGTACTGGCGCCACGATTACCGCGTTTGTCACCTGGACCACTGCCGTCAGGTAGGTCCACGTCAGTAAAAATCGCGCCGAAGCCGGTGACGGCTGCTCGAGTAGCGCCGTTTGATCCAGGCACGAAGAAAAACGTGTCGGTGATATTGCTACCGACGGGTGTGAACAGGCGCGGAGCACTAAAGGCCCGGAATGCAGTGGCATACGTCGTATTGCCGAAGAGCGCTACGAGCCCGCCCTGTGGTCCACCTGACGGCGGAGCCTGGGAAAGCCCGATACCCGGAGTGGTGAACTGGGCGCCACGCGTATTCAGAAAAGTGTTGAATGGGTTAACGGGAGGAGTAGTAACGTCCGTGGGCACGGCTCCATCCCAGTTGATCTCACGACGACCTGAATCGAGTTCCTTGGTTTGATTGCCGTTAACAGGATCACCTAACGCCGCGCGAAAGTCGGCAATAGTGCCTTGAATCGACGCGACATTTGGTCCAGCCGCCTGGAACACAGCCGGCGCAACAAAGTCCACAGTCGTGTTGTCCGGAATAGGGACCCGATCTATCGAAACCCTTTTCTGAGCCTCAGTGTGCACGGCCAGGAACGTGACAATGATTGCGATACCAAAAGCTACGACCCATCGCCAATTCGGATTGGGCCTGCGTGAAAGAAACGTACTTGAATTGCTCATTCGTATTCTCCTTGTTCTTTCGAACTCCTTTTCAAATTTGTGGTGGTCCAGTGCAGATTGCATGCCGTACCTCGATACGGACAGATCTCGTGCAAACCGCGCAAAAGCGCTGTCGCTTAGGAGTTGGACCTACCGTATTTGGTGGTTGAAGAGATCGGAGCTTTGCGGGGAGCTACGAAATGCGGTGGGCGGAGCGTTTGATTCCCAGTTTTTCCATCCGATGTCTCAAGGTGTTCGGATGCATGCCGAGAGTTCTGGCGGCGCCGTTCGAACCCTCAATCACACCGTGGGTTTGCTCTAACACTGCGAGAATGTGGGTCCGTTCAACTTCCTGCAAGGTTTTCAGCGGTGACTGATCCACATAAGGGAGGATCTCGGGAACTACAGTTTGGAAATCCGGCGACACGGTCAGATCGCTTTCCAGCTCGAGTATGGGGCCTGCGGAAAGAATCAGTGCCCGCTCGATAAGATTTTGCAGCTCACGTATGTTGCCAGGCCAGGAGTAAGACAGGAGCTTTTGCCTCGTTGCCTCCGAGATGCCGGTTATCTTCTTGCCGAGATTACGTGCGTAACGGGAAACAAAAAACGTTGCAAGCTGGTCAATGTCAGAACGGCGCTCCCGCAAGGGCGGAACGTGAAGTGGAAACACGTTCAATCGATAGTAGAGATCCGAGCGGAAAGTAGACGCTTTGATCGACTCTTCAAGATTGCGGTTTGTGGCGCAGATAATTCGTACGTCCACGCTAACGGAACGATTACTGCCGACCGGTTCGAACTCGCGCTCCTGCAAAACTCGAAGCAATTTGACCTGAGTGTCCAAAGGCAATTCGCCTACTTCATCAAGGAAAATCGTGCCACCATCGGCAAGTTCGAACCGGCCAACACGACGTTCGAAGGCCCCTGTGAAAGCGCCTTTCACGTGGCCGAATAGTTCACTCTCCACCAAACCAGCGGAAATAGCGCTACAGTTCACCTTCACCAGCGGCCGGTTTTTTCGATTGCTGCGATCGTGAATCGCCCGTGCAATTAATTCTTTTCCGGTTCCAGTCTCTCCGTAGATCAGCACAGTGGTATTTGTTGGCGCGACTTGATCGACGCGTCGCAGCAGGGCGAGCAGAGGCGGGCTGTCGCCAACAATTTCTTCAAAATTATGTTCGGTGCGTATCTCCTCCTGCAGATACACATTCTCTTCTTCGAGTCGCGCCTTCAGCAACGCGATCTCTTCGTATGACTGCATGTTTGAGATTGCTAAGGCAACCTGGTTTGCGACGTCCCTGAGCAACTCAGCATCGGCATCTGTATAGCGGTTCTGCGTCTCACTCCAGACTGCGAAAGTACCCAGACTCTTCCCCATTGCTACAAGGGGGACCACGCAATACGATTGGATACCCTCACCAACAAGGTTCCTTTCACCGGGCGACTGCTGCTCTCGCTTCAGATCACCTTTTGTAACCACCTCCTGGTGCTCGAGCACCCAGGCGGAAATGCGAGTCTCTTCCAAATCATATTCCCGGCCCACCCGAAAAAAGTCAGACTCCTCCAGACCCTGCATCGAGACAAGCTTCAGCGTTTTAGATTCCGGTTGGTAAAGAAGGAACGCCGCCCGGTCGAACGAGACCACGCGTTGTATTGCTTCATACGCAGAAGCGAACAGCGCCACAGGCGTGAGGTTCGTGATGATGGCGTTGTTGATTTCGAGTAGCGTGTGTGTGCGTTGTTCACTCAGTCGCACTGCTTCTTCTGCGGCTTTTCGTTCGGTGATATCGAGAAAAGTAACCACGGCGCCGACTGTCTTGTCCTCGCGAATAAGTGGGTGGGACCAATACTCGACCGGAAAACTGCTCCCGTCTTTTCTCCAGAAAATATCATCGTCAACATGGACGCCACGATTTTCAAGGAAGCCTAGGTAAATAGGACAGTCGTCTATGGGAAAGGGTGTGCCGTCCTTTCGCGTATGGTGTTCGAGCGTGTGCATGTTCTGGCCGATCAACTGCTCAGCAGTGTCGTAGCCGAGTAGCTCCGCTGCGGCCGTATTACAAAACAGACAGGTTCCATGAGAATCACAGCCAAAGATTCCTTCAGCCGCCGAATTGAGAATCAGGCGAGCTCGCTCGTCACTTTCCTGCAGGGCTTCTTCTGCTTGTTTTCGTTCGCTGATGTCTTCCGATAAAGCCAGCATGAACCGTGGCGCGCTTTCATCTTCCCGCACCAGAGACACGTTGTTTCTTACCCAGACGAAACTGCCATCTTTGCGACGGTATTGCTTCTCGATTTGAAACTGATCTCGCTTGCCCTCCAGCAGTTCTTTAACGAGGGCCCAGTTGGCTTCACGATGATCGTCATGAGTGATGTCGAGGAATGAAAGGCCCAGGAATTCACTTTCCGTGTACCCCAACATTTTTTGGTAATTAGCGTTGGTAGCGAGCACGCGGCCGTTCAGATCGGCGACGGCGACTCCGATAGCGGAATTCTCGAAGACAGAGCGCCACCTTAGCGCCTCTGTTCTTTCCTGCGATGTGTCTACTTCCGAGGCGGAATGGCCGTCTGTGGTTCCCTTAGTTGAACCAATGTGCCCCATATAGCAGGTGGAAAAAAACGTAACTGTGGATGGAGTTTGTTTCACGCCGGATGGGAAGTCAAGAGGTGGTCTCGATACTGTTGGTTTAGTTTGAAAGTACGCCGAAGGCGTTCGCTAATTTTAGCCCAGGGTTCGAGCTTGCGAGAACCCTGGGGGACCGGTAATAAAAGCATTCCAACCCTGAAAGGGTTCGCCTTCAAGACAAACCCTTTCAGGGTTTCGTCGCATTTTGAAATTCATGTCCCAGGGTTCTCGCAAGCTCGAACCCTGGGCTTAAATTTGCGAACGCCTTCGGCGTATTTCAAAGTGGACCAATACTTCTCGATTTGAAGGTAAATAGATTGAAGTGAGCGCACGGTTATTGCCCGAACAAGTCAATCAACAGTGCGCTCACTTCCTGGGCCGGGACACCCCTCGCGCCGCGGCCTTTCGCTGTTCCCCTTGTTCGCTTCTGCCGTCTATACCACGCGAGCGGCTGAGTTATTCCCGCTACTCAACCCGTTGGTTGAATACAGACGTCTAGGGCAGGCGTTAGTTGCGCCCGCGCCTTGTTCCGTTTTTGAGGGGTGGTCCGGCGGCCCGTCAATAATTGACGGAGCCTTTGGCGTGCTTTATGCAGTTGCGATTTTGACGTTCCTACTGCGCATCCGAGCATCTTGCCGATCTGGTCATGTTCAAATCCTTCCACATCGTGAAGGATAAATACTATTCGATAACCGAGTGGCAACTGGGCAATCGCCTGGTTCAGGGCAATACGATCGATCACCGCCATGCGG